>Ga0256843_1000210_pt1 | contig 51287 bp, 45 predicted proteins | sample AlvinellametaG_FD_191572 | JGI IMG/M metagenome (GOLD analysis project Ga0256843, IMG submission 191572) | Pompeii worm associated microbial communities from hydrothermal vent at the East Pacific Rise, Pacific Ocean - Alvinella | ecosystem: Host-associated > Annelida > Integument > Unclassified ...
GACATCGTCTGTGGTTCCAACTTTTTCAAAGTTCGGGTGTCCTCGACGATCCTTCGGACATCGTCTGTGGTTCCAACTTTTTCAAAGTTCGGGTGTCCTGTGAGGGTCCTTCGGACATCGTCTGTGGTTCCAACTTTTTCAAAGTTCGGGTGTCCTCGACGGTCCTTCGGACATCGTCTGTGGTTCCAACTTTTTCAAAGTTCGGGTGTCCTGTGAGGGTCCTTCGGACATCGTCTGTGGTTCCAACCCTAAAAACGACAAGAAATTGTCGTTTTCTTAACGGGTTTCACGTGAAACATTGGGGTTTACCTCTTTCTAAGCAAACTTAGTATAAACTCCCTACATGAATGAATACAGTGCAGTGGCGAAGAAAAAGTTTGGTCAAAACTTTTTAAAAGATGAGTCCGTTTTAAGAAAAATCATCGAAGCGATGCCCAAAAATGATCATGTGGTGGTTGAGATTGGACCTGGCTTAGGTGATTTAACTAAATTTTTAGTTGATGTCAAAAGTGTAGAAGCTTTTGAGGTAGATACCGATTTATGTAAGATATTACAAAGTAGATTTAGAAAAGAGATTGACACCAAGCAACTCCAGTTACATTGTGGAGACGTTTTAGAAGCTTGGAAGAGTGGTAGTTTAGTAGATAAGCCGTATGACTTGGTGGCAAATTTGCCATATTATATAGCTACGAATATTATACTAAAAGCACTCGCAGATCCAATGTGTAAAAATATACTTGTAATGGTACAGCTTGAAGTTGCAGAAAAATTTTGTGCATCTGAGGGTGAGAAGGTGTTTGGTTCTTTGGGTATTATTACTCAAAGTGTTGGAACTGCACGTATTGTTGTAAATGTTCCACCGACAGCTTTTGATCCACAGCCAAAAGTTGATTCTGCAGTGTTTCTCATACAAAAGAGCAGAGATAGAAGTGACAAGGGTTTTGAGGATATGTTACGAGTTGCATTCACACAGCCTCGAAAAACTTTAATGAAAAATCTCTCTTCTAAGTATGAGAAAACTGTTGTACAACAAGCTTTTGAAAAGCTTGGACTTGCATTAACGATTCGCCCTCATCAAGTGAGCACTAAGGACTATCACCAACTCTATACTATGATATAAAAAGGAGTTTGGATGGCAGAAGCAAAACAAGAGGTATCTTCAAAACCTCAATCTGATCGCAAACCAAATAATAGAAGAAATAACAACAGAAGAAATAACAGCCAAAATACTAAGTCAAATGGTGAAAATAAAGGTGCTCAAAAAACATCTTCAAATAATAATCGAAACAATAGAAAAAATAGGTATAAAAGACAACCTGCTCCAACAGATGAAACATTAAAAGCATTTGTTGCAAAAAATCAAGAGGGTCATAAACAAAGACTTAACCCACACTATAAGCTTGACCTTACATCAAAAGCAAAAATTCGTATAACACCTTTAGGTGGACTTGGTGAGATTGGTGGCAATATTGCTGTTTTTGAAACAGAAAATGAAGCAATTTTGCTTGATGTAGGGATGAGTTTTCCTGATGAAGAGATGCATGGTGTTGATATTTTAATACCAGATTTTTCATATATTAAAGAGATTAGAAAAAAGATTGTTGGTATTGTTATAACACACGCACATGAAGATCATATTGGAGCGATGCCATATCTTTTTAAAGAGATGCAGTTTCCTGTATATGGTACACCATTACCACTTGCAATGATAGGTGCAAAGTTTGATGAGCACCATCTTAAAGAGTTTAAAAAATATTTCAATCCTGTTGAAAAGCGTAAAATATATAAAATAGGAAACGACTTTGAGATTGAGTGGATGCATATGACACACTCAATTTTAGACTCATCTGCTGTAGCTATTACTACAGAAGCAGGGACGATTATCCATACGGGAGATTTTAAAATAGATCATACTCCAGTTGATGGTTATCCAGCAGACTTACACCGTTTAGCTTATTACGGTGATAAAGGGGTGTTATGTTTGTTAAGTGACTCTACTAATTCACATAATCCTACTCCAACACCATCAGAACTTAGTGTTGCTCCAGCATTAGATAGGGTATTTTATAAGGCTGAAGGGCGTGTTATACTTTCAACATTTAGTTCAAATATTCACCGTGTATATCAAGCGATTCAGTACGGTATTAAGTATGGACGTAAGGTATGTGTAATTGGCCGTTCAATGGAGAGAAATATTGAGATTGCAATGCAGTACGATTACATCCGTTTTCCAAAAAATATTTTTGTTGATGCAGATGAAGTTTCTCAACTTAACGATAAAGAGGTACTTATTGTTACTACAGGAAGTCAAGGGGAAGCAAACTCAGCACTTTTTAGAATGAGTATCGGTGAGCACAGACATATTAAAATCAAACCAACAGATTTGATTGTTCTTTCTTCTCGTGCTATTCCAGGAAATGAAGGAAGCATTTCACAAATGCTTAATCATCTACAAAAATGTGGAGCAAAAGTTGCAAATGACAGAGATATCCATGTTTCTGGTCACGCATCTATTGAGGAGCAAAAACTTATGCTTCGTTTAGTTAATCCTAAGTTCTTTTTACCTGTTCATGGTGAGTATAATCATGTTATGAAACACAAAGAGACAGCTGTTGCGTGTGGTGTTCCTGAACGTAATATTTTACTTATGACTGATGGTGAGCAAATAGAGATAGCACCAAAATATATGAGAAAAGTTAAAACAGTTAAAACAGGAAAAACATACATTGATAATCAAAATAATCATGAGATTGAAGATGATATTGTCTTAGATCGTCAAAAACTAGCTTCTGATGGTATTGTAATGATTGTTGCAGAAGTGAGTGAACAAAATGCTCAAATGCTTTCAAAACCAAAAGTTACAACATTTGGACTTATTGCAGATAAGCGTGATAAAGCGTTTGCAAAAGAGATAGAAGATATTATTGAAACATTCTTGATCAATATGAAGCCAGGACTTATTAATAATACAAAAGCATTTGAGTCAGATCTTCGTCAGGTAGTTCGTAAGCACATTTATCGTAAGATGAAAAAATATCCTCTTATTGTTCCACATATTTTTATCCACTAAAAGCTGTTTTTTCTATCCTAAGTATTGACTTGGGATAGAGTTTTTGCTTTGATTATCTATCCCTTTTTATAACCAAAACTTTACCAATCATAGTGTATAATCGCATAAAATTATATAAAGGCAAAAATCTTGTCAGAAAAAAATGAAGCATTTGAAAATGCAGTAAAAACAATGATGGAATATGTTGGAGAAGATCCAAATCGTGAGGGCTTATTAGATACACCAGCACGTGTACGACGCTCTTTTGAGTTTATATATGGTGGATATAAAGAGGATCCAAAGGCTATTTTACAAAAAGCACTTTTTAGTTCAAGCAATGATGAAATGGTGCTTGTAAAAGATATAGAGTTTTATTCTACATGTGAACACCATCTATTACCTATTATAGGGCGTGTTCATGTTGCTTATATTCCAGATGGCAAAGTGGTAGGTCTTTCAAAGATTCCGCGTGTTGTCAATGTATTTGCACGACGAATGCAGATACAAGAGCAGCTAACAGAACAGATTGCAGATGCGATTATGGATACAATTAAACCAAAGGGTGTTGCAGTTGTTATTCAAGCTCGTCATATGTGTATGGAGATGCGTGGTGTTGAGAAGATCAACTCAACTACAACATCTTCGGCATTGCGTGGATTATTTAAAAAAGATGAAAAAACACGCAGTGAGTTTTTCTCTTTAATCAATTCACCAACGGGAACACGCTACTAACCTTATGTCTTTAGCTTCCCTACGAAAAAAGATTGCCGATCAGAACTATTCAGTACCATTTGGTGAAGTTGTAAAAATCAATGCTACTGTAATCACTGCTACAGGTTTAAAGGTTAGTATTTCAGATATAGTAAAAATCATATCAAATACTGATCATCATGAAACAATGGGAATGGTAACTGAGATTGATGCAAATCTTTTTTATATTACCCCTTTTTCATTTGTTGAGGGGTTTCGCTCTGGTGATAAAGTTTACTTAGATTCCACAGGATTAAATATCCCTATAAGTGATGAGCTCTTAGGGCGTGTTGTAGATCCTTTTATGAACCCGATCGATGGAAAAGGTGCACTCTTTAGTGGTGAGCTCTCCCCTATTATCAAACCTCCTATTGCAGCGATGAAACGTGGAATGATCGATGAAGTATTCTCTGTTGGTGTTAAGAGTATTGATGGACTTTTGACATGTGGAAAAGGGCAAAAGCTTGGAATATTTGCAGGGAGTGGTGTTGGAAAATCTACTCTTATGGGTATGATTGTTCGTGGTAGTGATGCTCCTATTAAAGTGGTTGCACTTATTGGTGAGCGTGGACGTGAAGTACCTGAGTTTATAGAAAAAAATCTTGGTGGTGATCTTACCAACACAGTTATTATTGTTGCGACATCAGATGATTCCCCTTTAATGCGTAAATATGGTGCTTTTGCTGCGATGAGTGTTGCTGAATATTTTAAAGATCAAAATAAAGATGTACTCTTTATTATGGATTCAGTTACTCGCTTTGCCATGGCACAACGTGAGATTGGTTTAGCACTTGGTGAGCCACCAACCTCAAAAGGGTATCCACCCTCTTCCCTTACACTTTTACCACAGCTTATGGAGCGTGCAGGAAAAGAGGAAGGAAAAGGGAGTATTACAGCGTTTTTTACTGTTTTGATTGAAGGGGATGATATGAGTGATCCTATCGCCGATCAATCTCGTTCTATTTTGGATGGACATATAGTTCTTTCGCGAGAGATGACAGATTTTGGGATCTATCCACCAGTACATATTTTAAACTCTGCATCGCGTGTTATGAATGATATTATCTCTCAGAGCCATTTTAAGGCAGTTATGAAGTTTAGGCGACTCTATACCCTCTTAAAGGAAAATGAGACGCTTATACGCATCGGAGCATATCAAAAAGGCAGTGATAAAGAGTTAGATGAGGCTATCGATAAAAAAGAGCGTATGTTTCGCTTTATTTCACAGGGTGCCAAGTTTAAGGTCACATTTGATGAAGCTGTCGCAGAACTTATCGAGATGATGGAGGTTTCATAATCTCGGAATAGACCCAGTGATCCCTTGGAAGTGGTTGAAGGTTTACTGTGATAGCAAGTTGTTTTTGTGCAATTTTTTCATATTGTTTGATAATATGTCGCATTTGTGTGTCAATACCAAAAATATCAATATAGCTGTAAATTAAAAGTTCAGCTTTTGAGGGCAAACGTTTGATTAGAAGTTGTTTGATTTTTGTTTGAAAACTCAAGCGAAGTAAGTTTCCAATAGCTTCTGTTCTTGTTGAAACAAACAGGAGTGATCCTAAGGTTTGTTTGACCCCTTTGATATTTCCTTTAAGTGCAAATATTTCACATTGCGCAATAGTTTTTGCCCAGCGCTCTTCAAGTTGTTGTGCAATTTGCGTTTCTTTAAGTAATTTATTGCTATCTAAAAGTTCATAACACTCTTTGAGTTGGTTTGTATCATAGAGTAAAAGAAGTTTTTCTAAAACTAAAACACTACTATAGAGCTCTTTGATTTCATCTGCGATATGGGGAATATTTGCCAGTGTTGGAAGTTGTTGTTTGAGTTCGTATGTTTGCATTTCATAAAAAAGTTTATAGAGCTCCTGACGTTGTTGTTCTATATCTTCTAAAAGTTTTTTATATGGTGGTATCTCTTTGAGTACTTCATGCTCTTGAACAATAGAAAAGATTGTTTTATAATCTTTTGTTTCAATCGCATCGATAAACATTGTATATAATGAATTATCACGTAAAACCAATGAGCACAACTCTTTTTTTGATGGGACAAGTTGATAAGGTGCAAGCAATTGTTTTGTAAGTTTGAGATTACCTAGTTTGATCTGTTTTTGAGCAAAAGAAAAATCTTCTAAGAACTGTTCTTCGAGTTTACGATATAAAGGAGTTAATTGGAGCTTTTTGTATCGATCTGCCATACTAAGAGCTAAAGCATATTTGTTTTCTCTACAAAGTGTTTTAAATTTAGGGTAATATTGAAACTCTTTTTCAAGATCACGCAACTCTTTGAGGTGCTCTTTAGAATCTCGAAAAGTTTTCATCATAATAGTGAGGTCACTTTTATTGTTGTGAAGAAGCCCTTGGAGTGCTCTGTGAAATAGTGCATTATATTTGATAAGCAGTTTTTTGTAGTATTGTGATTTTTCCAATAAGGGATTTGCTTCTATTTGCTCAAATGCAGGAGCAAGTTGATCGCTGATAACAAATTGACGTAGTTCTTGTTCATCGTAAAGATTAAAAGTTACTAGATCATTTTGACTTAGTTGTACAACAAGTTTTGTTTCATATATAAGAAAGTTTCTTATAGATGTTTTAGTATGGATATATGGGTGTTTTCTAATCTTTTTTTGTTCTATATCTAGTAAAACAAGAGTATTTTCCTGTGGTGCTGAGACAAGGGCATATTTTGTATTTTTAATGAGTTTTATATCTGCAATTTCGCTATATGGTGTTGAGAGTGTTGTTTTATCATGGCGTAAAAGATTATAAAAAATAACCTCCCCTTTTGCTGTACCATAAATTATATTTTGATGATCTATAAATACGATAGCATTAACGCGAAAAAGTTGATTTTTTATTATAAATTTTTCACTTAAAGCTGCTGGATTAACAATAATAATATCACCACCAAAGCCACTACACGCTAAAAGATCATTATGTGATGCAAAAGCACTGATATAGTTGTTTTTTCGTAATAATTCTCTTTTTTCAACAATGGGAAAAGAGCACAATCTGGAGAGTTGCGATGTTGCATTGATGGTATAAAGCATGATACGACCACCAGTAGATCCTGCTACTAGATAGTGGTTATCCATAAAATGGAGTCGTTGTACATCTTCATTAAATGTTGGTATTGTTTGGATTGAACGTTTTGTTTCCAAGTCAATGATATAGATCACATTTTTGTTTGCAAGAGCTAAAAGTTTTTTTGTTGGATGTAGCGCGTCTGCTGTTGTTTTTTCCCCTAAAAGATCAGTATTATAGGTTGTGACATGGCTGCAAGTATTGAGTGTATAAGTACTTATTTTTTTGTATTTATGGATGATAAGGATATGATCTGCATCAAGTTTATGCAGTTGTGTAATATCTAAACGACTTTTTGTACATTCATGAGCATAGAGTTCCATCTTATTGATACACCTTATGGATTAAGAGTTGAGGCGTTATACGCCCATTAAATTCATTTTTAGACACAGTATAGCTACAAGTTATCTTTTTATCTTTGGTAGGAGTATACACTGTATTAAATGCGAGTAGTTCAACAGTGTTTGAGTGGTTTGGATATTGTCTAATAGTTATTTTTGAATGGTTTTTTTGTGCTCCGATATACTGCACCCGAACAACTTGTGCTTCATGAAAAAGAAAAATTGGTCTTTGATTTGCTTCTCCATAGGGTTCAAATCTTTCTAGTATATCTAAAAGTTCCATATCAATATCGCTACTATCGAGTATACCACTGAGGTGTTCTTTTGGAATAAAAAGCTCTTTATCGATTTGTGATGCACTTTTGTTAAGTGCCTTTTTAAATGCTTCTATAGAGTCTTTGTGTAATCCTAATCCAGCAGCCATTTTATGCCCACCAAACTTTTGAAGGAACGATTCATTTTCTTTTATTAGCTGGTAGATATTAACATCACCGATACTTCGAGCACTCCCTTTTGCGTGTTGTTCGTTTATCGAAAGAACAATTGCTGGTTTTTGATACTTATCAACGATGCGTGATGCAACAATCCCTACAACACCTTCATGCCAATCTTTTTGTGCTACAACAGCAATAAGATCATTTTCATCGATTTGCTCAAGGGCTTCTTTTGTTGTTTGTTGTTCAGTCTCTTTTCTTAGTTCATTAAGTGTTGAGAGTTGTTCAAAAAGGGTATACGCTTCATGCGTTGAAGTTGCTGTGAAAAACTTCAAAGCGATAGTTGCATCTTCAAGTCTACCAGCAGAGTTAAGGCGAGGAGCTATTAAAAAAGCTATATCCTCACTTGTAATGCTTTTTTTGTTTAAAAAATCTCGGATAATGATAGATGCAGGGCGTTGCGTGTGGAGTAAGAGTTTAAGCCCCTCTTGTACCAATGTTCTGTTGATATCGATTAGTGGCATCACATCAGCAATAATAGCAATAGCTAATATATCTAAAAACTGTTTCATATCAATAGCCAAATTAAGCTCTTTTTTGAGTAATGCCAAAACAAGCCAACCTACTTGCGCACCACAAATCTCTTTAAAAGGATAGTTACATTCATCAAGCTTTGGATCAACTATAGTATAGGCATCAGGAAGGGTCGCAGAGGGTGTATGGTGATCGGTGATAATTAGATCAATACCTCTATCTTTACAAATTTGTGCGGCTTCAATTGCTGTGATACCATTGTCTACTGTAATGATAAGATCTGCATCAATACGCTTGAGAAGTGTTGGTGAGATCCCATATCCATCATGGAATCTATTTGGGATAACAACATCAAGTTTATAGGGGATTTGGCGAAAAAAATCGACCATAATGGCTGTAGCACTTACTCCATCGACATCATAATCACCAACAAGAGTAATTTTTTGGTTATTGCTAATTGCATCTGCTATGCGTTGTGATGCTTTTGTAGCATTGAGTAAAAGGTGTGGTGGTGGAATGTGTGAAAGTTTTTTTTCTTCTGTTGAAAAACGCCCTGCTAACATATCGTAGAGGGCTTGTTTTGTTAAACGAGGGGGTATCTTATTCAGCATTAATACTCGCTTGAACAAAAGCAAGTATAGATGGATTTGGTGTTTGTAGACGTGATGTAAATTCAGGATGGAACTGAACACCTAAGAACCAAGGGTGTCCTTGTATTTCTACTGTTTCAATCAGTCCGTTACTTTCGCCCGTTACAATCATACCAGCATCTTCAAGCTGTTTTCTATATGCAGGATTTGCTTCATATCTATGTCTATGTCTTTCGTAAATAGTAGCTTCATTGTTGTATGCTTTACGGATGAGTGAACCCTCTTTTGTATCACAAGGATACTCTCCAAGACGGAGTGTTCCACCCATAGGACTTTGGTGCGTTCTAAGTTGCATACCACCACTTTGGTCTAAAAAGTTGTCTATAAGATAGATCATTGGATGTGGCGTATTTTCATCAAATTCAACTGAGTTTGCACCCTCAAGACCTAAAACATTACGTGCATACTCAACAAGTGTGAGTTGCATACCCAAACAGATACCAAGATATGGGATTTTGTTTTCACGAGCATATTGGATTGCTTGGATCTTTCCTTCCACTCCACGACTACCAAAACCACCAGCTACCAAAATACCATCACAATCACTAAGAAGTGCTTCAGCACCTCTGTCTTCGATCTCTTCAGAATCAACCCAACAGATCTCCACACGACTATCAAGGTGTGCACCTGCGTGTATAAGCGCTTCTGTAAGTGATTTATATGATTCTTTGAGTGCAAGATATTTTCCAACAAAGCCAATAACAACACGCCCTTGAGGTTGAACGATTTTTTTCACTAATGCATCCCACTCAACCATATCTGGTGTGAGTTCCCCAAGTTCTAACTCTTTAGCGATAGGTTTTAAAATATTTTGGCGTAAAAAACTCATTGGAACATCATAAATACTTGCTGCATCAGTTGCTTCAATAACACTATCAGAACTTACATCACAACTCATTGCAAGTTTTTTCTTAAATGTTTTTGGAAGTGGATTTTCACAACGAGCTATAATCATCTGTGGTGTAATTCCGATACGACGAAGTTCTTGTACCGAGTGTTGTGTTGGTTTTGACTTAAGTTCACCTGCTGCTTTAATGTACGGGATAAGTGTTACATGGATAAAAAATGTTCCAGCTACTTCATCGTCATGCTTCATTTGGCGTATAGCTTCCATAAATGGTAAGCCCTCAATGTCTCCTACTGTTCCACCAAGTTCTACAACCAAGATATCATGCCCTTCACCAGCAGCTTTGATACGGTTTACAATCTCACCAACGATATGGGGAATAACCTGAATAGTTTGACCTAAATACCCCCCTGCTCTTTCACGCTCTATAACAGAAGAGTACACTTGTCCTGTAGTAAAGTTTGATGTTTTTAGAAATGCTGTATCTAAAAATCTCTCGTAGTTTCCGATATCAAGGTCTGTTTCTGCACCATCTTTGGTAACAAAAACTTCACCATGTTCTAATGGACTCATAGTACCAGGATCAACATTGATATATGGATCGATTTTCAACATTCCCACTTTCTTACCAGAGTGTTTTAAAAGGGTACCAACGCTTGCAGCAGTGATCCCTTTACCCAAAGAACTTAAAACGCCACCAGTTACGAAAATGTATTTTGTCATCGAAAAATCTCCATATAAATAATATCGCGATTATAGGGTAAAACCCTTTAAAATCTGCTAATAGTTGCCTTAGTTGCCACGACTTCCTGGTTTGATAGCTTCACTACCCTCTTTACAAAGAGGACACTCTTTTGGATCATACATTTCAAAAGTAAAATCAGCCAATGCAAAAAACGGGATATCTTGAGGAAGTTTACAGTTTGGTTGTGTTTGAACATCACTTCCCTCTCTATGGCAAAAACCACGATTTGCAAGTGCCGCAACACCAACGATTTCACCACCGAGTTCCTTAACAACAGCAGCTGCTTCCATTGCTGAACCACCTGTTGTTATAATATCTTCACACATTAAAACTTTTTCACCTTTTTTGATCTCAAAACCACGGCGAATCGTCATTTTTCCATCAACACGCTCAGCAAAAATACTTCGTACATCAAGAGCAGTAGCAAGTGCAAACCCTGCAATAAGTCCACCAAGAGCTGGAGCACATACTGTATCTATCTCTAAACCACTTTGTTTAATCTGTTGAGCTAGTGCATCTGCTAAAAGTTTTGCTGTTTTTGGATCTTCTAAAACTTTTGCAGACTGAAGATAAAATTCAGAATGATTTCCTGAGCTTAGTTTAAAGTGTCCTTGCAAAAGTGCATCAGCATCCATATATATTTTTTTTATATCCATTGCGTGTTCCTGTATTTGTTTTATTGCGTGTTTGGCTTCTTATACTTTGAGTATTTCAGCTTCTTTATCTTTTAAGATTGTATCAACTTTTGCGATATATTTATCTGTGATTTTTTGTACGTTATCTTGAGCAGCTTTAGACTCATCTTGTGTGATCTCTTTATCTTTTTCAAGTTTTTTGATCTTATCGTTTGCATCACGTCTGTCATTTCTGATACTAACTTTTGCTTTTTCACCCATACCTTTCATCTGTTTTACAGACTCTTGGCGTTGTTCAACTGTCATAGGTGGGAAGAAGAGTTTAATCTGATCACCGTCATTATTTGGATTTACACCGATATTTGCAGCTTGGATAGCAGCTTCGATATCACCTAAAAGGTTTTTCTCCCAAGGGTTAATAGCGATAGTTGTTGCATCTATTGCAAGTACTGAACCTACTTGATCAAGAGGTGTTGGTGTTCCGTAGTAATCGATTTTGATATTGTCTAAAACAGCAGTTGTTACTTTTCCTGTACGTAATGTTTTAAACTCTTTTTGCATATGCTCAATAGCACCTTGCATTTTTTGCTCACATGTAGCATAAATATCATCTAACATTTTTATTCCTTAGGTTTTTAGTTATGAAAATAAATTAGTAGTATTGTAGCGAGAAATATTTTAAGAGGGAGTAAAATTATTACCAAAAAGGGTGGTAAAATCCCCTTTTGGAAGATTGTAATGTTGTTTGTTGTAGTTTTAGTGAGAAGTGTTTGTTTCAGGTGCTTTTGGAGCAACTGGAGCAACAACAGCAGGTGTTGCGATCTCATCAACTACAGAACTTTTTGCATCTTGTGCATACATATACCCTAAAGTTATAGTGTTTACTACAAATAAAAACCCTATAGTAAAAGTTGCTTTAGCTAAGAAACTGTTTGGTCCTTTTGCACCAAAAACAGAATCGTTTGAACCACTGTATGCACCAAGACCAATACTTGAGCTTTTTTGTAATAGTACAGCTATAACTATAACAATAACCAACACTATTTGTACAATGAGTAAAAGACTAGTCGTCATATATTTTCCTAAAATAAAAGTGGCGAATTATATCGAAAAAAAGTTTTATAATCAAATTGTATAGATAAAAAGGGTATAATCTCTCAGAAAAAAGGAGATATACGTGAAAAGAGTACAAAATATTATCATCACATTGTTTGTTGGGATTTTCCTTTTTGGATGTTCTTCACAGCAAAAGCAGGAGCAACACGCAACAAATGACAAGCCTTTGATTGCTACAAGTACATTTGTTTTGTACGATATTGTGCATCATATTGGTGCTGATGATATCTCTTTGATCCATATTCTCCCTTTTGGTGTTGATCCTCACAGTTTTGAACCAACACCAAAACTTATGGCACAACTGCAAAAAGCAAAGAGAGTTTTTTATAGTGGAGCAGGGCTTGAGCCTTGGATTCGAGGGTTTGGTAGAGAAAAAAAAGGGTGGATCGATTTAAGCAAATATGTTCATCTTCGTGGAACACAAGGGCACTACGATCCACATTATTGGCTTGATTTTGACAATATGAAAAAGATCACTTCTGTTATAACTCAAGAGCTTATTACATTGCTTCCAGAGAAAAAAGCTCTTTTACTTCAGCGAAAAGATCACTATATCAAAATGCTTACGATGTTGCAACAACGCTACACGCAAGAACTTCAATCGTGTGCTATCCATACTGTTGTAGTTGGACATAATGCACTGGGTTATCTTGCACAAAAGTACCATTTTGATGTTGATCCACTCAGTGGCTTAGCGCCAGAAGCACAACCTAGTGCACAGGTTGTAGCACATTTGATGGATACGATTAAACAAAAAGGGATCAAAATGATCTTTTTAGAGCACTTTGTCAATGACTCAGTTATGAAAAATATTGCACAAGAAAGAGGTATTGAACTTGAAGTGTTCTCTGCATTGGGTAATATTACAGCTGATGAGGCACAACAAAAGCTAGGTTATAAAGAGTTGATGCTTAGAAATTTAGAAAAATTAACAAAGGCACTTGATTGCAAGTAGAAAACTTTAGTGTTCCTATTTTTGATGTAAAAAAACTTAACTATAGTGTTCGTGGACAAACGATATTACATGAGATCTCTTTTGAGATTTTTCATGGTGAGTATATCGCTATAATTGGTCCAAACGGTGGGGGAAAAACTACCCTTATTCGCCTTTTACTTGGTTTAGAAATGCCAACTTCAGGGGATATTCGCATCTATGGAAAAGAGTTGAAAAAGTTTCGACAATGGTCAAAGATTGGGTATGTGCCACAACGAGCCTCCCTTGTTGATGCAAACTTCCCAGCAACTGTTGAAGATATTGTCAAAATGGGTCGTATTGCAAAGCGTGGTTTTTTTGCTGGAATGAGTAAAGAGGATAAACAAAAAGTTGAGGATGCTTTAGTGAAGATGGATATAGTTCATCTAAGAAAAAAGATGGTTGGTGAACTCTCAGGAGGACAGCGACAACGTGTAATGATTGCACGTGCTTTGGCATCTTCACCAGAGATTTTGATTTTGGATGAACCAAATACAGGGGTAGATACACAATCGCAACAACGTTTTTATAATTTACTGCGTGAACTTAACACGCAAGATAAGATGACTATTTTGTTTATAACACACGATATTGGGGTGATAGCTGATGATATCCAACGCCTTTTTACCATCAATACCAAAGCGACAATATGTAACGATCCAAAAAAAGTGCTTTCGTGTGATGAGATGAGTGCACTCTATGGTATTGATGCACATCTGTTACATAACCACAGACATGAGCATTAAAGGGGTATAGCAATGGAGATGTTTGAATACGACTTTATGCAACGAGCATTTATTGCAGGGATTTTAATAGCTGTACTTGCATCAGTTAGTGGGACATTTGTAGTTTTACGACGTTATGCACTCATTAGTGAAACACTGGCTCATTCAGCTTTGGTTGGAGTTGCTGTTGGTTTGGTTGCTGGGTATAGCCCACTATGGGTTGCTGTTGGAGTTTCATTGCTTAGTGCATGGCTAATAGAGTATTTACGAAGCAGGTTTGCTTTGTATTCTGATGCAGTGCTTTCTATTTTACTCTCAGGATCTTTAGCACTTGCAATTATTATAGTATCGATTGGTGGAGCGTTTAATAACTCTTTGTTTGCGTATCTTTTTGGTTCTATTTTGGCTGTAAGTAATGAAGATTTACAGGTGATACTCCTTTTTGGTTCTTTGGCTTTGGGTTTTTTACTCCTTTTTTCAAAAGAGTTATATTTTATTGCATATGATGAAGAGGTCGCTCAAACAAGTGGGATAAAAGTGCAGTTTCTTAATTTTGTGCTTGTAAGTGTAGTTGCGATTATTATTGCACTCTCTATTCGTGTAGTGGGTTCACTCCTTATTGGTGCTTTGATGGTGATTCCAACTGTTTCAGCTTTACAGTATAGAGTAGGATTTCGTAACACTATACTCCTTTCACTCCTTTTTGGTGTACTAAGTGTTATTAGTGGGATGATCCTCTCTTATGAGTTCTCTTTACCATCAGGAGCTACCATAGTTTTATGTGTAATTTTCTTTTTTATACTCTCTTTGGTGGTAAATAAGCGATGAGAGTAGATCAAGAGTTTTCTCGGTATGCAGGTGCTTATAGTGGATATGATATGATCCAACAGCAAGTAGCAACGCGCTTGATATCTCATATCACTACAAAACCAAAAACAATTTTAGATCTTGGATGTGGACGTGGTGCGATTGTAGAGAAGATCACCTGGGACTATGAGCATTTTGTAGGTGTTGATTTTGCACCTGGTATGTTAGAACTTCATCCAAAATCCAAAAAAATAGAGTGTATCTATGGAAGTTTTGATGACGATACTGTTTTTACAAAGCTTTTTGAATACGATTTTGATATTGTTCTTTCATCTTCTGCACTACAGTGGAGCAGGGATATAGAACACCTTTTTAAACAAATTGCAATGTTAAATGCACCGATAGCATTAGCGATTTTTACTGCAAATACATTTCAAACACTTCATCAAACAGCAAAAACTACTTCTCCTCTTAGGGATAAAGAGTCTATTTATGCTTTACAAAAACGTTATTTTGATGCTGAGTTTGAGGTTGTAAAGTATCAACTCGATTTTGATAACACGCAAGATATTTTTCGCTATATCAAAAAAAGTGGTGTGAGTGGGGGAAGAAATATTCTTCCATATACAAAGATGAAAAAATTGATACGGGAGTACCCAACAAACTCATTAGAGTTTGAGGTAGTATTTATCTATTCAAAAGGGATTTAAAGATCATCGATCTTTAAACGAAGCCCTTTGATATGTGAAACAGGGTATGAAAAAGTTAGCCCTTGACCTTCTCCTGCAATGTCAAGTTCAGTGATAACTGCTTTGATGATAGCATCAACATTTTTTGTTTGGGTAATAAACATCAAATTGGTATCAGTTGCATCACTTTGAATTCTATTATAAAAATTATCAAGTTGCCCAAGACCCATCCCGTGAACTTCCATAATGGTAACACCACGTGCTCCAGCGTCTTTTGCAGCTTTGAGGGCTTGTTGTGTTTGCTCTTTTGGTACGATCACATGAACAGCAGAAAAAGGCATATTGTATGAGTGTGTTTTGTCTGTTCCATCAACTGTGATAGTTGAGAGGTTCATATTTTGTACATCTTCTAAAGCGTGGCGAAGCTCATTGATATGGAGTTGCTCTTTTTCATGCTCCCCTTTAACACCCATTTTATCGGTAATAAGTCCATAAAGCATTACTGTGAGCATAGGAAAAAGAGATGCAAATGCAATAAGCCCAAATCCATCGATAAGTGGATCACGCCCTTGTATATTTGTTGCAAGTCCAAGCCCAAGTGCTGCGACTAATGGAACTGTTACAGTTGATGTTGTAACACCTCCACTATCATACGCAATGGGGATGATATATTTTGGAGCCATAAATGTAAGGACAATCACAAACATATATCCAGCCATAATATAGTATACAATCTCTCCACCAACAACGATACGATATGCTCCAAGTGCGATCCCAATAGCTACACCAAAGGCAACAAAAACACGCAGTACAAAGTCATTGATTTTGCCATCACTGATCTCTTTTGCTTTTTTTGCTATGGCTGTTAAAGAGGGTTCTGCCATAGTTGTTGAAAAACCTATCAAAAAGCCAAATGAGTAGATAATAATATTGTTGTCATAGCGTGTTAGCTCCATAGCCATCGTTTCACCAACACTAAAAAGACCCATCTCCAAACCTACAATAAACGCATCAAGTCCTAAGATGACAAGCCCAAAACCTATCATTACATTTTTAAGGTTTTCGATCGGTTTTTTGATAATCACATATTGAAAAAAGAGGATAACAGCCAAAATAGGTAACACATCAAGCATCACCCCAAAAAGCCCCTTTAAAATATCTAAAAGATTAAGATCAAAATGGTGAGCATTGTCTGTTGCAACCTCTTGTGTGAGTTCAGCCAATGGAAGTGCTACATGAGCTGCTGGTTCAAAAAACTCATATACAGCAATCCCGTAAAATTGCACAAATATCATAGGGGTAAGTGAGGCAAAAGCGATCAGGCCAAACCCATCTAAAACAGGATTTCTCCCTTTAATGGTAGATGCCAAACCAATACCAAGTGCCGCAACCAATGGAACAGTAACTGTTGAGGTTGTAACACCACCTAAGTCATACGCAAGTCCTACAATTTCTCGTGGGGCAAAAGCAGTTGCCACAACAACCATAATGTATCCACTGATAATATAGTAGTGGATAGGATGCCCTTTAATGATACGCCATACACCAAGTACGATGGCAAATCCAACAGAAAAAGCAACCACCATTCTTAGTGTGGTGGCATCAATCCTTCCAGAAGATATTGCTGCTGCTTTTTGGGCTATAACGATAAGTGCTGGTTCTGCAACGGTTGTTCCAAATCCTATCATAAACCCAAAAAGGATGATCCACATCGTAGAACCTTTATGTGCAAAATCACTAGCGAGTTTTTCTCCAACAGGGAAAATGCCAACCTCAAGACCAAGTAAAAAGATCGCAAGACCAACACCAACTATCCCAAGTCCTATAGCAGTTGAGAGCCAATTTTCAGGAACACTTTGAATGATAGCGAGTTGAAAAAATAATATAACTAGGATAATTGGAACCAGATCACGAAACGACTCTTTTAAGAGTTGTAAAAAGGTTGTTATATTAAGCACAGTAGATATCTCCTCAGCTTTTTTGTGTAATCATACCAAAAAGAATTAAGAAACTGTTATACTTTCGGTATGAAAACATTATTTATAGGTGGAATTAAAAGTGGCAAGTCCTTTCTTGCTGAAGAGTATATACACAAGCATTACAAAGGTGCAAAACCGATCTATCTTGCAACAACGCAGTTTATAGATGATGAGATGCAAAAAAAGATAGAACAACATAAACAGATGCGTCAAGATTCATTTGTAACAGTTGAAGAGGCTCTAGCTATAAAAGATGCCATTAAAAAGCAAAATAGTGCTGTTTTGGTAGAGTGTTTGAGTATGTGGGTGAACAATATGCTTTATCATGAGTATAACACGCAAGAGGTAGAAGCAGAAGTTAGTGCAATGATGGAGTTAGAGCACGATATTGTTTTTGTTATCAATGATGTTAGTTGTAGTGTTGTCTCAGATAATGCTTTAACACGCAAGTTTGTTAATCTCAATGGAAAAGTAGCACAAATGGTTGCTGGTGCATGTGATGAAGTGTATCAAGTGACTGCTGGGATAGGTGTACGCATAAAATGATACAAAAAATCTTTGATGGCTTTGCTTTGGCATTTTCAATGTTAAGTATTATTCCCTTTTTTAAAGTACACCATTTTTTTCAGGGGATTAATGGTTATAGTGTAATGTTTTATCCTTTGGTTGGATTTATATTAGGGATAATCTTATGGGGTTTTTATACTATTGTAGCTCCTTATGTTCCACAAACACATCTGTTAGTATTAGTATTTGGTTTGTGGGTACTGCTAAGTGGTGCATTGCATCTTGATGGTTTTGCTGATTCGATAGATGGCTTTTTTGTACCAAAGGAAAAGGCTTTAGAGGTGATGAAAGATCCTCACAATGGTGGGATGGCTCTGCTTTTTAGTGTCGTATTTTTGATTATTAAAGCTTCAAGTGTTGTAGCTCTTGGTAGTGCGTCTATATACCTTATACCAATGGTATTACTTTTGAGTCGTTTTGGGGTTGCGTGTTGTATTTATCTATGCAATTATATCTCTCAAAACGGGATGGGTTCTTTGGCAAAAGAGGAGTTTGGCAAGAGACATTTTATAGTAGCTTTAACATATACATTTGTGCTTGTTGCTTTATTTGATGCGTGGAGTTTGTTATTTGTTGCACTTGTGACATTTGGTGTTCTTGCAAAGATTTTCACTAGTCGTTATGGTGGTTTTAATGGTGATATGTATGGTTTTAGTATCGAATTGACCGAGCTTGTACTCCTTAATGTTATTGTGGTGATGGGGCTGTGAAGATCACATTACTACGACATGCAGAGGTGCAAGAGGAGTATAAAGGCAAATATAATGGGCATATCGATATAGGTTTGAGTGTGCAAGGGAAAGCACAAGCCAAAGCCTTGGCACAAAAGTTTAAACATATTGTTTTTGAGAGGGTGTATTGTTCAGATCTTTTACGTGCTAAAGAGACACTACAGCCATTTACCCAGGCAAAAGATGCTATCTATACTCCAATGTTACGAGAGAAATCGTGGGGAGAGTATGAGGGGATGAGTTATGAGCAGATTGTTGCGTGTGGAGTAGAATATAAAAATTTCACCCAATGGGTAGAAGCACTAGGTGGAGAGGATATTGAACGTTACACACAGCGTATAGAAGATTTTTTTGCTCAAGAGATTTTCACCCTTACATGTGAAAATGTTTTAATTGTGACACATAGTGGTGTCATCAAAACCTTGATAGCAATTGTGCAAAATATCTCATTAGAAGAGGCGTTTAGCTATACACTTCCTTACAGTGGTGGTGTGGTGTTTTGTACAAAAGAACAAACTTTTAGCCCCATTAAATAAAACCTTGGCTACAATGCCACTCTACAAAAAGGACAGCTGGCCGAGTGGTCGAAGGCGCTCGCCTGGAACGCGGGTGTAGGGTAACCTACCGTGGGTTCGAATCCCACGCTGTCCACCATAAGATAACTAAAATCATCATATAATTCAAACTACGTTATACTTCACTTAGACTCAAGAAGATGTGAAAACATTATACTACGCAAAGGATCTTATGAGATTTTTACAACCATATATTCACCCACAGTTTTTAGAACATATTATTAAACTTGGATATACAACGCCAACACCTATTCAAAAAGAGGCACTTCCTGCTCTCTTAGAAAAAAATGATATTATCGCTCAAGCACAAACAGGAAGTGGAAAAACAGCAACATTTGGTATAGGGGTTTTACACCATACGGATGTTAAAAGGTTCCGAGTTCAGGCACTTATTATCGCTCCAACACGCGAATTGGCTCAACAAATTACACAAACACTGCAACAATTGGCAAAATATCAACACAATTATAAGATCTTGTTGCTCAATGGTGGAGACTCCTTTTACAGACAAGAAAAGAGCTTATCTCACCATGCACATATTATAGTTGGAACACCAGGAAGGGTGTTAAAACATCTTGATAAGGGGAATTTGTGTTTGGATGAGCTTAAAACACTGGTTTTAGATGAAGCAGATAAAATGATCGATATGGGATTTTTTGATGAGGTGGATGCGATAGTGCAATATACTCCACAAACACGCCAAACACTCCTTTTTTCTGCGACATATACACCTCAGTTGGAAGATCTTGCCCAAAAGATGACACGCAATGGCATACACATAGTTGCACAAGAAGTACAAAAACCCGATATTACCCAATATAGTGTTATAACAACACAAAAAGAGCAAACACTTCTTGATACACTCGCAACATTGCAACCATCTCGTGCTATTGTTTTTACAAATACCAAAGTACAAACAGCACAACTCGAAACCTTCTTGCAAGAGCATGGAGTGGATGCTCTTGCTTTACATGGTGATCTTGAACACTTTGATCGTCAAGATGTTTTTGTACAGTTGCAAAATGGTTCGTTGCGTGTTTTAGTAGCGACAGATATTGCAGCACGGGGATTAGATATATCAAACCTACCTGTAGTAATAAACTATGATTTTGCAGAATCAACACAAACATATACACATAGAATAGGAAGAACTGCAAGAGCAGGGGAGTCAGGAGTTGCTGTTACATTTTTTGAAGATCAAGTATCATTACAAACATGCACATATGCAAGTGATTTGCAACCTTTACAACTGCAACACGCAACACAAACCTTTACACTCTCTGCGCCAAATGTTACTATAGTGGTTCACGGTGGGAAAAAACAAAAGTTGCGTGCTGGTGATATTGTTGGAGCTTTGATCCATGAGATAGGACTTCAAGGGGGTGATATAGGAGATATCTCTATCTATCCTACACACACTTATGTAGCAATACAAAAAGAGGTGTGTAAAGAGAAACTTATGCACCTAGATACTATTGTAATCAAGTCTAAACGCTATAGGATAGACACATTGATATAAAAATTGTTTTTTTATGGTATACTTTATTATAATTTTGAAATAGAGAACGAGTTATGAATCTAAAATACCATATCCTTATTGTTGATGATATCGCTGATAATATTCAAGTAGCAATGAATATTTTACGAGAATCAAATTATGATTTTTCTTTTGCAATGAATGGAGAAGATGCGTATAAACTTTTACAAGAGAATAGTTTTGATCTTGTTCTTTTGGATGTTATGATGCCAGGGATTGATGGATTTACTTTGTGTAAAATGATGCAAACAAATGAAAAAATGGCTCATATCCCCGTTATTTTTTTAACTGCAAAAGCTGATATAGATTCAGTTTCGCAAGGTTTTGCCTTGGGTGGTGTAGATTATATTACCAAACCTTTTCAAGCTGATGAACTTGTTGCAAGGGTAAAGACGCATTTACAGCTTTATAAGGCAAAAGAGGTTTTAAAAGAACACAATCTTAGTCTTGAATCTGAACTTAAATATAAAGTTGAACGGTTGTTAAGTGAATTGGAAGAGACACAAGTTGAGATGATTTTTATCTTAACAGAGTTGATGGAATCGACATCAGATGAAACAGGTAAACATATTAAAAGAGTTGCAGAGTATTCCCGTTTGCTTGCACATTATCATCCAAGTATTACAGAAGAGGATGCAAATATCATTTATCATGCAGCACCAATGCACGATATAGGTAAAATTGCCATTCCAAGAGAGATTCTTCATAAACGTGGCAAACTAACACCTGAAGAGTTTGATATTATGAAAAGTCATACATCAAAAGCACACGAATTTTTAGGTGTTTCAAATAGAAAGATCTTACAAGCTGCTGATGTTATCGCTTATGAACATCATGAAAAATGGGATGGATCAGGATATCCAAGAGGGCTTAAAGGAGAAAATATCCATATTTTTGGTCGCATTGTTGCTTTAGCTGATGTGTTTGATGCTCTTACTCATAAACGTGTTTATAAAGATGCATGGAGTGTTGATGATGCCATTGGGTATATTATTGAGCATAAAGGGGAACATTTTGATCCTGCTTTGGTTGATTTATTTGAAGAACATATAGATGAATTTATCGCTATTTCAAAACTCTAAACTTTTTTTCCTTTTTCTTTTTTTTTCCCATATACTTAGTGCACAAGTAGTACAATTTACTGATGAAGAGAAGGAGTGGATCGCACACCATCGTCATGTACAAGTTGGTGGTGGACCAGATTGGGCACCTGTTGATTTTGTAGATCATGGAAAATATACTGGTATTGCAAACGATTATTTGCATCTTTTAGAACAAAAAACAGGTCTTGTTTTTGATGTTGTTGTTGATAAATGGAAAAACAATCTTCAAAAGATCAAAGATGGGCGTATCGATATGCTTGATGCTGTTTACTTTACAAAAGAGCGTACATCGTTTATGCAATATACTCAGCCCTATTTTGAGATGCTTGATTATTTTTTTATACGAGATGATCTTAATGTTACAACACTTCAAGATCTCAATGGCAAAGTAGTTGCTATCCCAAAAGGGTATGCTCATCGGACAATCTTACAACAAGAATTTCCAAAAATTCAAATTCTTGATACCGATACATTCTCTGAAGCTATAGATGCTGTATTGCAAAAAAAAGCAGATATACTATTTGATACATACGCCTCTTTAACATATATTCTCAAACGCGATGCTATCGCTACAATCGTACCATTTAAAGCGTATCGTGGAAAACATGCAATGCAGTTGCACATGACAACAGCAAAAGAGTTGGGAATTTTACGTTCTATTCTTGATAAAGGGCTTGATGCAATCACTCAAGAGGAAAAAGAGGCTGTATATACAAAATGGATCAGTGTAGATACACGAAAACAGATACACTTTACACCTCAAGAGACTCTATATATACAGCATCATAAGAAACTGTATTTTACAACGATACTAATGGATCCTTTTGCAATGTTTCATCATAATAAAATTGAAGGTGTATTAGGTGATTATCTCAACTATTTTGAACAACAAACAGGTATTAAAGTAGTTTATATCCCTTCAAAAACTTATCAAGAATCATTGCAAATGTTGCACAATGGCAAAGTTGATTTTCTCCCACAAGGTGATATATATACTGATACACATAACCATAAATTAGTTGAATTTGATCATTCAGAGTATTTGTTTGTAACGCATAATGAAGAGAGCTATATAGATAGTTTGTCAAGTTTATCAGGAAAAACTGTAGCAGTCGTGCAAGGGTGGGGTGATAAGTTTCTTGAAAAATATTATCCAAACATTAAACTTATGAAAGTGCAAAATCCACAAGAGGCTTTTGAGGCATTAGAAAAGCATAAAGTATATGCAACAGTACAATATCTTCCTGTAGCTCTTTATTTTGTAGGGCACTATTACTCAAAAACACTGCATATTGCTGGGAAAACAGATGAACTTTTTGGGCAAGAATTTATACTTGCACAAAATACAGATACACTCTATACTATAATGCAAAAAGTGTTTGGATCGATGCGTGAATATCAAAAGAAAAAGATTGATGATAGATGGATCGATATTACAGTTCAAAAAGTGCAAGATCACTCAGGATTGTACCAGCTTATAGCAATATTTGCTTTAATTATTATTGGAACACTTTATTGGAACAGACGACTCTCAAAAGAGATTAAACAAAGAAAAAAGATAGAAAGAGCTTTACAAAAAGCTAAAGAAGAAGCTGAAAATGCTAACCGTTCAAAATCAGAGTTTTTGGCAAATATGTCTCATGAGATACGAACACCAATGAATGCTATTTTAGGTTTTACCGAGCTTTTAGATGAACAGATTCATGAACCAAGATTGCGTTCGTATGTGAAAACAATCAGTTCAGCTGGTAATACACTTTTAATGTTAATTAACGATATTTTGGATCTTTCAAAAATTGAAGCTGGAAAGATGCAGTTGCAAAACCATCCAACAAATCTTAAAAATCTTTTTGAAGAGGTTGGTTCAATATTTGCAATGAATATTAAAAACAAAGGATTGGATCTTAAGATTGTTCTTGATGATACAGTTCCTAAGAGTTTGCTGTTAGATGGTGTACGGCTACGTCAGATCCTTTTTAATCTTATTGGAAATGCAGTGAAATTTACCAATAAAGGTTCAATCACCTTACGATTACAAACATTACAAGTGCAAGAACATCTCAGTAAAGTAGATCTACTAATTAGTGTAGAAGATACAGGTATAGGGATTCCAAAAAATCAGTTGAAAAAAATCTTTGAAGCGTTTGAGCAAAGAGATGGTCAAGATAGTGGTAAGTTTGGTGGAACAGGGCTTGGTCTTTCCATATCTAAAAGGCTCGCTCACATGATGGGTGGAGATATTATGGTTGAAAGTATCGAAGGTCAAGGGAGTGTTTTTACGATAAAACTTTATGGTGTGAGTATCGCTTCTGTTGAGGATGAAACACAATATAAGGCACAATTTCAACAAGAACAAAAGATATGTTTTCAACACGCAACTGTTTTAATAGTTGATGATATTAAGGATAATAGAGAACTTTTAGAGAATGATTTTTTAGGAACAAAAATAGATGTTTTAATGGCTCAAAATGGTAAAGAGGCTATTGCATGCGTAAAAGAAAGAACAATAGATCTCATTTTGATGGATATACGTATGCCGGTTATGGATGGATATGAAGCAGCACAAAAGATAAAAGAGTATAACCCTTCATTGCCAATAATAGCATTAACAGCATCAGTAATGGAATCAGAAAGTTCAGAAAATAAGAAAAAATATTTTGATGGCTATTTAAGAAAACCAGTTTTAAAACGTGAACTTTTTAACTGTTTAAAAGATTTTTTGCCATGTAGTGTACAACAACAAGAACTGCAAGAGCCAAAAGATGAACAACAAAGTTATGGTGTTTTCCATATATCAAAAAAGCTCACCAAAGAAGCCGGAGTTGTTTTAGATCTATTTGAAACACAAATAAAACCGTTGTATCAAAAAGCACAAAGAACAAATAGTTTTGGTGATATGAAAACTTTTGTAGAAGAATTACATAAAATAGCACAATCTTATGAAATAGAGCCTTTTGTTCGATATAGTGTAGTTTTTTTAGAAGCTATTGAGAGTTTTGATATTGTTACTATACAAAAGATGATACAAGAGTATCCTGCACTCTATAAAGAGTTTCAAAAACTTTTTGCATAAAAATATTGCAATTTGCAATATTTTTTTCTTTGCAACCAAAAATTTACTATAATACATAAAATTTTACAAAAGAGAGCCAAAGATGGACGCAAATAAACAAAAATCATTAGATTTAGCTATAAAGCAGATTGATAAAGCATTTGGAAAAGGTGCTTTGATGCGACTTGGTGATAAAGAGATAGAACCTATCCAAGCTATATCAACAGGTTCGCTTGGTCTTGACTTAGCACTTGGGATTGGTGGTGTGCCTCAAGGAAGGGTTATTGAGATCTATGGACCTGAGAGTTCTGGTAAAACAACATTGGCACTACAGATTACAGCAGAGTGTCAAAAACAAGGTGGTGTGTGTGCATTTATCGATGCTGAACACGCATTAGATGTTGTATATGCAAAAAATCTTGGGGTTGATATAGAAAACCTTTTAGTGTCTCAACCAGATTATGGAGAACAAGCATTAGATATTGTTGAAACGGTAGCTAGAAGTGGTGCTGTAGATTTGATCGTTGTAGACTCTGTTGCAGCACTAACTCCTAAATCTGAGATAGAAGGGGAGATGAGCGATCAAAACGTTGGTGTTCAGGCACGTTTGATGTCAAAAGCTCTAAGAAAACTTACAAGTGTTCTTTCTAAAATGAACTGTACAGTTATCTTTATCAACCAAATACGTATGAAAATCGGTACAATGGGATATGGCTCACCTGAGACAACAACAGGTGGAAATGCACTGAAATTTTATGCTTCTGTTCGTATCGATGTTCGTCGTATCGCATCGCTAAAACAGGGTGATAGTCAGATAGGGAATCGTGTAAAAGCAAAAGTGATCAAAAACAAAGTAGCGCCACCTTTTAGACAAGCTGAATTTGATATTATGTTTGGTGAGGGGATCTCAAAAGAGGGTGAACTAGTTGATTATGGTGTTAAACTTGATATCATAGATAAAGCTGGTGCATGGTTTAGTTATGAAGATACCAAACTTGGACAAGGGCGTGAAAATGTCAAACAAAAGTTTAAAGATGAACCAGAACTTGCAAATGTTATAGAAGAAAAGATCAAACAGGCGATGGGGATTAGTTCATTAATGGTGATGGATACGCAAGAAATTAATGAAGCTGATAGCGAATAAACTTACCTTTAGTGAAGATAGGTTATAATAAGTATAATAAATTCTCCAAAGGTAGATATATGTTTATAGATGATATTAATGCAATTGAAGTGATGGACTCTCGTGGAAATCCTACGGTAAAAGCTACAGTTCGTTTAAGCGATGGTACAGTTGCAAGTGCTATTGTTCCTTCAGGTGCAAGTACAGGTAAAAGAGAAGCGTTAGAGTTGCGTGATGGTGGTGATCGCTATATGGGTAAAGGTGTTTTACAAGCTGTTGAAAATGTAAATACGCATATCAGCGATGCACTCATTGGTATGAGCCCGTTTAATCAAGCTGTTATCGATGCAACTATGAAAGAGATCGATGGTACACAAAACTACGGTAAGCTTGGTGCAAATGCTGTACTAGGTGTTTCTATGGCTGTAGCTCGTGCGGCTGCTCAAAGTTTAAATATTCCATTGTATCGCTATTTAGGTGGTGCAAACGCTATGGTTATGCCAACACCGATGTTAAATATCATTAATGGTGGTAGTCATGCTGATAACTCTGTTGATTTTCAAGAGTATATGATTATGCCAGTTGGTTTTGATGATTTTGCTGAGTCATTACGTGCATCTGCTGAAGTATATCATAATTTAAAAGCTATTTTAAAAGCTGGTAAACACAACACTGCTTTAGGTGATGAGGGTGGTTTTGCACCAGATCTTAGTTCAAATGAAGAGCCTATTCAAATCATTATGGAAGCAATTGAAAAAGCTGGATACAAGCCAGGTGAACAAATCGCTATCGCTTTAGATGTTGCTGCAAGTGAGCTTGTTGTTGATGGTGATTACACAAAAGGGTATAAACTAGATTCTGAAGATAGAGTTGTAACATCTGCTGAATTGGTTGATTATTATGTAGATCTTTGTGCTAAATACCCTATTGTTTCTATAGAAGATGGTTTGAGTGAAGATGACTGGGATGGTTTTAAACTCTTAACTGAAAAACTTGGTGATAAAGTACAACTTGTTGGTGATGACTTATTTGTTACAAATGCAAATATCTTAAATGAGGGTATCCAAAAAGGTATTGCAAATGCGATCCTTATCAAACCAAATCAGATCGGTTCTGTAAGTGAAACGATGCTAACAGTTCGTCTTGCACAAAGAAATGGTTACAAATGTGTAATGAGTCACCGTTCAGGTGAGAGTGAAGATGCGTTTATTGCAGACTTTGCTGTAGCACTTAACTGTGGTGAGATCAAAACAGGTTCAACTGCACGTGGTGAAAGAACTGCAAAATATAATCGCCTTTTAGAGATCGAAAATGAGATCGTTTATAGTGAGTATTTAGGCTCTACACTTTTCTAAGAATATAAAACATGGCACAAAAAGAGGAACTCTATGAGAACTTAGAAGACGCCCAAAGTATCACGCAACGCTACTTAGGGCTCTCTTTGAGCCGTTTTTTCCTCTTTTTGATTATCATTGTTTTGCTTGGTGTTTATATTGGGGTACTTTTATATGGTGATAACTCTTTAGAAGTACTATATGGACTTCAAGATTATGAAGATTATTTACAAGATCAGGTTGTAGAGCTCAAAGCGCAAAACGCTCAGTTGCAACGTGAATATTTTGAGCTCAAAGAGATCTCAGCACAATAGGTATATTTTTTGCTATAATAGTTTCAAAACTTTGGAAATAGAGATTATGGCACGAATTGCATTTTTACTTTTTATACCACTTTTGGTACTTTTCGCACGAGAAAATCCTTTTATACCAACAACAGATACAAATGTTTCAATAACATCAAATATTGTTCAACCTTTGGCGCCATTATCTTCTCATAAAGTGTCATTTCCATCAACTGCAAGAACACTTGAACAGATAGTTGTGTATTTTAAAAATCTTGATGGTTCTGTAGAACAACGAGTTGTGCCTATTCAAAAGAGTATAGATTGGCATAAACCTTTGGTTATAACACAGCAGCAGTTATCTTCTCCTATCACTTCAAAAATACGAAAAAAGAGTACTAAAAGATCTCATTACAAAAGACAACTTTTAGCCAAACTATCATTTATCCGTTTTTATGTACATGCTACAACATTGCGTATATACACACAAGATAAACTACTAAGAGATTTTATGTTGGTAAAACCAAACAGAATAGTGTGTGACTTTAAACGGAATGTTTCATTTGCCAAAATTGTAAAAAAAGGATCAACTAAAAGTATTTTTACACAAGTTGTCTTTGGGAAGCATAAAGGGTACTATCGTGCTGTTATTTACCTAGATGGATATTATAGGTATAAACTAACACATCGTAAAGAGTATTACGAAATAAAGGTTTATTAATGAGAAGATTATTTGTATCTATCTTTTTGCTATTTATTTGTTTTGAATCAGCTTATGGCGTTATAACAATTGCACCAGTTGAGATTGGTAATGCACCAGGTGTCACCGGAACACTTAAAGGTTCGTTTGAAACAAAACGGGGCAATAGTGATGTCGATAATTACTCTGCTGGTTTGCGAATAGCATACGACAATAATATTAGTTATGTGTTATGGGGAGATTTTATATACAACTATGGTAAAGCATCTGGTGAAACCAATACACATAAAACGTATGCACATATTCGCTATATAAAAACAACACCGATAAAACTTTTAAATTATGAAGCATTTATTCAAAGTGAGATGAATGAGTTTACTCGTGTAAAGAAAAGACGCTTAGTAGGAATGGGTGGTCGGTATCATCTTGAAGATATGTTTTATGGTTCTTTGTTTTTTGGACTTGGTGGTTTTTATGAACATATATCGTATACAACCGATGTAGATCCAACAGAGTCAAATTTCCGTATCAATGGGTATATAGCATATAACAAAAAGCTTAATAATGAGAGTAAAATATCGTATGTATGTTACTATCAACCAAAGGTGGATGATATTAGTGATTATGTTTTTTCAAATGGTTTGGAGATGGAAATACTGGTATATAAACAGCTATATATAAATTTTGTACTTTATTATGATATAGATTCAAAACCAGCAGTTGGAGTAAAAGATACAGATTTTACACAAAAAACAAGTTTTATATATAAGTTTTAACTAAAATGAAACTAAAGTTAAAAAATTGCAACAAAAGTATCATACATTTAGAGTATGAATTTGCTATAATTGCGTCATGAAACAATTACTACTTTATTTACAATCTCATGAGTCTTGTGAGATGCACCCCTCAGAATTGGCAAAAATTCTAAAAGAACTTGATGATAGCGACTTTAGTGAAGCTATTAAACTTATACCAAAAGATATTATTGGTGATGTTGCTTTAGCATTACCAGATAGATATTTTGATGATGTTGTTGAAAACCTTAGTGTAGATGAACTCTCAAAAGCAGTTTCAGAACTCGAATCAGACGATCAGTTAGAGTTTATGCAAGAGCTTGAAGAGGTTGATGAAGATGTTGCCTCTAAAGTTTTTGAAACACTTGATGATGAGGATAAAGAGGAGATTGAAACACTTCAAAAATATGATGAAGATGAAGCTGGTGCTTATATGCAGCTTGAAGTTTTTGTCGCGTATCAAAATGAGGTGGTTCAAGATGTTATCAAACGTTTTGCTAAGCTTAGAAAAGAGCATGAACTTGAGAATATTCAAAACCTTTTTATTGTTGATGAACACAAAAAACTTCTTTATACTGTAGGTCTTGATGATCTTTTAATATTTGATTTTTCTAAAACTATAGAGGAAAATATAGAGCAGAGTGAAGAATCTTTTGAGCCTATCGTTGCACATGACAAAGAGGATATCAAAGCTGTAGTTGATTATTTTAAAGAGTATGATCTCTCAGTAATCCCAGTAGTAGATAGCACTGGAACGTTGTTAGGTCGTATCACTTCGGATGATATTTATGACGTTATCAATGAACACGCAACAGAACAGATGTATAACCTTGCTGGGGTTGATGATGAAGCTGAAGAGGATGAAGATGTTTTTAAAGCAGGTAAGAAACGTGGTACATGGCTTGGAATCAATCTTTTAACTGCTATAGCTGCTTCTTTGGTAATTGGTCTTTTTCAAGATACAATCGACTCAATGGTGGCACTTGCTGTATTGATGCCAATAGTTGCGTCAATGGGTGGCAATGCAGGTACGCAAACTTTAACAGTTGTTGTGCGTCAGTTGGCACTTGGTGAGATATCAAGTAAAGATGCGTTACGTATCATTAAAAAAGAGATTGTTATCTCTTTAATGAATGGTTTTATCTTTGCTTTGGTTATGGGTGCTATTGCATGGGGATGGTTCCATATACCATTACTTGGTGTCGTTATTGGCCTTTCTATGATTATCAACCTTTTTATGGCAGGTTTTTTTGGTGCAACAATCCCTCTAGCATTGCGTGCTTTAAAAATCGATCCTGCTATTGGTAGTACGGTGATCTTAACAACTGTTACTGATGTTGTTGGCTTTTTCTCATTTTTGGGATTAGCTAAATATATTTTATTATAAAGGAACTGGAAAAGTTGGATTTATTAATACTCTTTTTTCTTCTGTCTGTTGGTGTTTCGTTTGTGTGTTCTGTTTTAGAATCGGTATTGCTTTCTATTAATATGTCGTATGTTGCAGTGGTGGAAAAAGATCGTCCATCCTTAGGAAAACTGTTACGATCCCAAAAAGAGAATATCAACAAATCGATAGCATCGATCCTTATCTTAAATACTATCGCAAATACACTTGGAGCTGCTGCAGTAGGTGCACAGGCATCTGAGGTATTTGGAAATGATGCTGTAGTTGTAGTTTCAGTGGTACTTACATTTGCTATTTTATTTTTCTCAGAGATTATCCCAAAAACTATAGGTGCTATTTACTGGAAACAACTCGCACCCTTAGCTGCATATTTTATTCGCGTGTTTATATGGATCACATACCCTATCATCCTTACTACATTAGCTGTAACAAATAAAATTTCAAACGGTAAAACAGATTCGCACTCTTTAACAAAAGAGGAACTTTTAGAAAGTATGCTGATGAGTGAAGATGAAGGTGTTATTGATGAAAAAGAATCAGATGTTATCGAAAATATTTTAAATCTTGACAATATTAAAGTCAATGAGGTTTTAACACCACGAAGTGTAGTATTTGCACTTGATGAAAATAGAACAATAAAAGATATTATTGCAAGTGAGGATGCTATTTTTAAATTTTCTCGTATTCCTGTATATAAGGACTCTATTGAGGAGGTAACGGGACTTGTACTTACTAAAAAGATTTTCAAGCAAGCATTAGAAGATGAAAATGTTCCTTTAAGTGCTATAAAGAAAAAGATCTTTTCTATAAATGAGAATGTTCCTGTAAGTAAAGCACTTGATCTATTTATAGCAAAAAAAGAGCATATGTTTTTAGTAACAGATAATTACGATCAGACAGATGGTATTATTACTTTAGAAGATTGTGTTGAAACTGTTTTAGGTGTTGAAATTATGGATGAGAGTGATACAACTGAAGATATGCGAGAACTAGCAAAACGACAAATGAAGCTTAAAAGAAAGCTTCAAGAAAGAGAGTAAAAGGGGTGTAGCGCGTTTTTACGCCATCACCTCTTGCATATTAATATTATCACCAATCTCATCTACAAGTTGATCCATTAAATCAAAAAGTTTGTTTGATTCCTCTTCAGCAGCTTTAAATCTTTGGATAATCTCATCTTTTGAACCAGCTTTTGCGATACAACCACCACTTAAAGCACACTCTAAATTATCATTGATCTCATCATGAAAACGTTTATGATGAGCTTCCATCTTTTTAAATGTTGGATTAGAGCCAAAATGTTTTTGCCCCTCATTGTAGTACCAAGCACCAAATCCACAATGTCTATAGTCTTGTTTAAGCTCTTCTGTAACAGTTCCATTCACCACAGATGAGTAAGCGTTTGACTTGAAGATGATATGGTGGATCTTAAAGTTTGAAAGGAAAAGTGCAAAACTGTTTTTGTTTGCATCTTGTGAAACAGACTGCATATCGTTATTAAGATCACCGATCGTATTTGCAAATGTATCCATTGTTTCATTTGCATTGTTAGCAATATCGCTCATAGTTGAAGCGTTTTCAGAGATACCACTTGATTGTTGTTGGAGGTTTTGGATAGTGATGCTGATCTCTCCAGTTGCTTTAGAAGTACGCTCAGCAAGTTTTCTTACTTCATCAGCAACAACGGCAAATCCACGACCATGTTCACCAGCACGAGCAGCTTCGATAGCAGCATTGAGGGCTAAAAGGTTTGTTTGATCTGCAATATCTTTAATAAGATTTACAACAGTTGTAATGTCATTTACATTGGTATCCATCTGCTCAATAGCTTCTACTGTATCACTTACAAGCTCACTAAGGTTAGAGATCTCTGTACTAGTGTCTGAAACAGCACTGTATGTCTCTTGTGTTGCATTTGAAGCGTTAGCTGTTAGTTGTGCAGCACGTACGAAAGCATCTGCAGTTTTGTTAATGTCAGATGTGATGATATCCATATTCCCTTTCATACCACCGTTGAGTTGTGAGAACTCAGTTGTAAGCACACCCATAAGTTTGTATTTCTCATTTGCTTTCATCGATGCAATAGCTTTTTGGATAGCATTTGCAGTCTCTTTAAACTCACCATGAAGCCCATCTGGGAACATACTTCTGTACATTTTTCCTTCACTAACAGCCTGAATTGTATAGCGTGTCTCACGTAAGATGATCTCCATTTGGTCAAGTGAGTTGTTGATCATCCATGCAATATTTTCCATTGGAGTATTATTATTTGTCAAAACTATACGAGAGGAGAGCTTTCCTTTTTGAACATCGGCTAAAACATCACTGATCTGTTTGACTAGTGTTGATTCATCATTGGTTTTATTCCCAAAAAAACTCATAGTGTTGCTCCTTTTTGAAGGTTAATTACAAACTCATCATATGTTAGGTTGTGTTGGTGTAATAGATCGTTTAATAACGCTTCAGATGCACGAACACCACCACTTCTCTCAGCATCTAAAAGTTGTTTATAGATAGGTTCTATGATCTGAATAGCTGATTGAGGTGGCTTACGGCGAACAGATGTGTATGAGACAATATTGCCATTTATATCAAGATCTGGTGTAATATATGCAAGTACCCAGTAGTATGAACCATCTGCACAAAGATTTTTTACAAAACCAAAAAACTCTTGTTTTGACTGGATCTTATCCCAAACAGTTTTAAAAGCAATTTTTGGCATATCAGGATGGCGAATCACATTATGGTTTGCCCCAATAAGTGATGAAGCTGGATACCCAGCCATCTGTACAAAGATTTCATTACAGTAGATGATTTTCCCTTTTATATCAGTTTTAGATACGATAAAATCATCTTGTGAAAGTATTTTTTCATTATTTGTAATATTTTTTGGAGCGTCAAGTTTTGATAACGATTTAGCGGCCATACAATCTCCTTTTCATAGTAGTTTTCAATTGTATAGCCTTTTGGTTTAAACGAAGATGAAATGTTTGTTACATTCCTGGAATACGAGGGATTTTCCCAAGTTTTGAGTAGCGACAATACAATCCCCACCCTTTTTTAAGCCAGTGCCCAACAACTGGCATAGGGAACATAAAGCCACGTTTCTCATCTCTGTAGACAAATGCAGCACCATCACCACTATCCATTACACACAAGATATTAAGGTGTTCGTTGTACCCTTTAAAGTCTGTTGCTTCTTGATCTCTTTGATCGATGTTGTGTGCGGCATTTTTTGCCATAACTTCAGCGATATGCCCTTGTTTTGCTCTCCAGTCATACCCTTCAAGTGCTGCAACATCACCAATAGCGTAGATATTTGACATAGAACCATCTTCATTTAACACGCAAGAGTAGTCATCTGTTTTGATAAATCCTGCTTCATTTGTTGGAAGATCACTCTCTTTGATAACGCTGTGTCCATCACCAGCTGGGATAAACATAGTAAAATCAGATTCAAGTTTGCTATCATCTTCAAAAATGATTCCATCTTTTTCAAACGCTTTGATTTTTTTACCAAAATGTTTGTTGATACCTAGTTTCGAAAAGAACATATCCATCATTTTTAGTGCTTGTGGTCCCATACGCTTTCCAGGCTCTTCCATCGGTGCGAAAAATGTTAGTTCAAAGTTGTCACGAATCCCTTTTTGTACAAGCATATTGTGCACATTAAACAATAGTTCAAATCCTGGACCACCACGAACAGCAGAAGAGTCTTTAGGATTGCCACCAAAGCCCATAGCGATCTTACCACTACCTTTTTCTACAAGTGCATCAAGTGCATCACGGATTTGAAGTGATTGTTCAGGTGCACCACAGATAGAGAGTGTGTTTTCGATCCCTGCATGTTTCATTTTTGAAGCACCCATCGCGATGATTAGATAGTCATAATCATCGATCACTTTACCACTCTCAAGCTCAACAAAGTTTTGCTCTTTTGAGATCTTTTTTACACCATCGATAATAAGGTTAAATCCATGTGCTTTTTGAAGATCTTTAAGATCTACACATACATCTTTAAATTCACTTTCGTGTGTTGGTACCCAGATCGATGTTGGGTAGATATAAAAAAATTCTCTGTCACTTACTAATGTTACATCGTAGTAGCTAGTTTTACGTAAATGTGTTGCAGCATCAACACCAGCAAAACCACCACCTAATACTAATACTTTTTTCATCATTCATCCTCATTTGCAAAAATTATTATTACTATAATCTTAGCTTATTTGATGTTAAAACTACATTAAGAGCTTATGTTTCTTCGTCATTTTTAGTTTTGTTGATAAAATAGACAGCAACCATACTTAAAATACCACCAATAAAAAGGTGGAGGGTGATCTGCTCATCCAAAAGTAATGAAGCAATAGTTACGGCAAAAACAGGGACTAAAAACATAAAAGAGCTTGTTTTTGCACTTCCTAGTTTGCCACTTGCTATAAAAAAGATGGTTGTAGCTATTGCCTGACCAAAAACAGCAAGGTAGATAAGTGCGATCCAAAATTCATACCCTTGTTGCAAAACACGCAAAAGATGATGATCGTAGCTGTATGCAAACGTTATGATTGTTGCAAATACGGCGATGATAAAGCTGTAGTGTAGGGGATGGATATGAACGTGCGAGTATTGAGCAAGGAGTGTGACCCCAGCCCATATAAGAGCACAAAGTACAAAGTAAAGATTACCCCCTTGAAAAAAAAGTTCAGGTGCATTAAGCTCTAAAAGAAAATATCCCCCAATACCACCTAAAAACAGTCCAAAGAGTTGCGTGTTATATATTTTTTTTCGAAAAATAAGTGTTACAAGAACAAATGTTATGATAGGACTAAGCGTTGTAATAGCTACCCCTCCAGCACCAGCAAAACCATACTTTATGCCATAGAAGCTTGAGACCATAAATGCTATGTTTAAGATGGTGCTCCCAGCTATATAGTACAACGCTTTTGTGCTAACACGCAAAGGTTTTTTGTATATAAAAAGTATGGGTACAAATGCAAGACTCATAAGAAAAAATCGCCAAAATACCACCACATCCATAGGAAGCTCATAGGTAAGTATTTTGAGTGCACTCCAGCCACCACCCCAAAAGAGCATTGCTAGAGTAAGGAGGATGCTATATTTTTTGGTTTCGTTTTTCAAAGTCATCTACTATTTTTGTAACGATAAGATCTGAGGTGACATTAAGTGCTGTGCGACACATATCCAAGATGCGATCAACTGCAACAATGAGTGCCATATACTCCACAGGAAGTCCAAGTTGGTTTAAGATAACTACCATCATCACCAACGAAGCACTCGGAAGTGCTGCAACACCAACACTTAACGAGACAACCGTGATCCCTAAAAGGAGTTGATCTCCAAAGCTAAGCTCTACTCCTGCTAGATTTGCGATATACAGTACAGCTACACTTAAATATGCTGCTGTTCCATCCATAGAAACGGTTGCACCAAGGGGGAGTACAAATGAGGCTGTTTTTTTATCAACTCCACCCACCTCTTCAACAACACGCATACTTACAGGTAATGTTGCTGCTGAGGATGCTGTAGAAAATGCCATTACAGGAGCTTCACGAACTTGTGATAGATAGCTGTAAGGGTTTGTTTTACTAAAAAGACGCATCACAGCAGGTAGGGTGATGATGGCATGAAAAAGGATAACGCCAACAACAACAAGCATATATTTCCATAATCCTAAAACTACATCGATCCCCTGATCGGCTATAACGTATGATATAAGGGAAAATACCCCAATAGGAGTGAGTTTGATAATCCATTCAGCCATCACTAACATCGCTTCACTAACAGCAGTAAAAAAGTTGACAAGGGGTTGTTGTTGCGTGTTTGGTAGTGAGAGTGATGCTATACCAAACATAATGGCAAAGATGATAATTTGCATCATTGAACCTGAGGTAAGTGAGCTAAAGATATTGGTAGGGATAAAGCTTAAAATCATCGCTTCAAAAGAAAATGGTGCAATAGTTGAAGCTTTTGCATACGCTAAGTTTTCCCCACTTACATGCTCTCCAATAGTAAAAAGATTCATAGCAACAATAGCTGCTATAACAGCCAAAGCTGTTGTAAGAAGATACAAGCCGATTGTTTTAAGCCCCATCCGTTTGAGATGATCCAAACTTCCAAGACCTAAAATAGCCACAAATATCGAAGCAAAAACCAGTGGAACAACAAGCATTTTTAAAAAGTAGATAAATGCTGTTCCAATAAGCTTTTGTTTGAGTGCAAGTTCTGGTGCAACAACGCCAAAAACCACACCAAAAATGATCCCCACGATTACAAGTGTGTTGGTTGTTGCGTATTTGTTTAGTGTTGTAAACATTCTTTGTTCTCTTTTCTTGTTTTAGTGGGGAAATTGTAGCATATTTGTTTTTGACTATTAGAGTATAAATTTATTGACAAAAATATTTTTGTCTACTATAATAACAAAAAATATTTTGTCAAAAAAAGGTTGTGCCTGTGAAAATTATAGCTGGTCAAGTAGTACGGGGAAGTGATTTTTGGGATAGAAAATATCTTTTGGAAGATATACTAGAGATTATAGAAAACAATGGGCATATACTATTAGTTGCTCCAAGAAGAGTGGGTAAAACATCTTTAATGTATCGTATTAAAGATACTATGGATCAAGAGTATTTAGTAATATATATCAACACAGAAGCAGAACATAGCTTAGATGATTTTTGGAAAAAACTGTTTTATACTCTAACTGATGATGAGTTTTTAGGTAATATACAACAAAAAGCAAAAATTTTTTTTGAAAATCTTAAATCTATTAGATTTGATGAGTTAACACTCAAAGGTGTAAAATTTGGGGATAGTAAAGATGTAGAATATGACAAAGTTTTCAAAGAGCTACTTAAAAGCTATGATGGTGATAAGAAGCTTATCATAATGTTAGATGAGTTTTCTCAAACGGTTGAAAATATTATAAAGCATGAAAGTTCACAACAGGCTGAAAAACTTTTACAATCACACAGAGAGATAAGACAAGATGAACAGCTATCACAAAAAACGGTTTTTATCTATGCAGGCTCTATTGGACTTGAAAGTGTAGTAGCTACTATACAAGCTTCAAAGTATATCAATGATTTAGATAGTATCTCTGTTCCACCTCTTGAGTTTGATGATGCAAAAGAGTTTACTAAAAAACTTTTAGAACAAAATGATATAACGACTACGGATGAAGATATAGAGTATATCTTAGAAAAAGTAAAGTGGTATATACCATTTTATATACAGCTTATCTGTAAAGAGATAAAAAGACTTTATCGAAGAAATCCTTTATTGGATAAAGCTATGATAGATAAAGCTGAAGAAAAAGTTTTACAACAAAGAAAAGATTTTATCCATTGGGAAGAGAGGTTAAATATCTTATCAAAAGATGAGAGAAAGTTTGCAAAGGATGTGTTAAACGGTATCTCTATAGCAAATACCATAACTTCAAATGAGATTGTAAATCTAGGCGAAAAATATCAACTTGATGAAGAGATGGCAAAAAAAATCATCCATTCTCTTAAATACGATGGATATATAGATAATACTCCAAATCCAAAAGAGTATCGTTTTAACTCCCCTTTACTTCAAACATGGTGGTGCAACAATGTTGCAAACTAATTATCATTATAAATACAACCCAAATGAGATGAGTCAAGAGGATTTTTTAGCAAGATTTGTAGCTAGAAAAGAGATATATCAAGAGATATTTGAAGCATTAAAAGAGGCTGATTATGATGTACCAAATCAGCATCATATACTTATAGGGCAAAGAGGTCAAGGCAAAACTACACTACTAAGAAAACTTAACATATCTGTTAAAGAGGATAAAAAACTTTCAAAATTTCTTTTACCTGTTCAGTTTAGCGAAGAGCAATACAATCTAAGAGGTTTATGTAGATTATGGGAGATGGTAGCTGAGTATCTTGATGATTTTTATAGTGATATATTTGAAAATGCTTTAGAAAAAGTAGAAGAGCATGAAGATGATGATAGCTACCACAAAAGGTGTTTTTACTATCTTGAAACACAACTAAAATCAAAAAAGAAAAAACTTCTGATTTTGATAGACAATATAGATGTTTTTTTAGGTTCTCTTTCAAAAGGGGAACAACATCAACTAAGAGAGATACTACTTACATCTTCATCTTTTGTTATAGTTGGTGGCTCCACGCAAATGTTTGAAGAACAGTATGACTATGCAAAACCATTTTATGAGTTTTTTAATACTATCCCTATAGAGGGGCTTACTTTTGATGAAAGTATAGCTTTGCTTAGAACTTTAGGAAATGAAGAACAAAGAAAAAAAGTAGAGATGATTATAGAGTATGAACCATCTCGCATAGAAACGCTTAGGATAGTTACAGGTGGTGTTCCTAGAACCATGGTGATGCTTTTTGATATATTTGTAGAGGACAATGGAGATACATTTAACGATCTCTTAAGAGTTTTAGATGATGTAACACCACTGTATCAAGATAGGATGAAACATCTATCAGCAGTGTTACAAGAGATAACGCATACTTTAGCTTTGAACTGGGATGGTATGCTTACCAAAGATATAGCAAAAAAAGTTAAAATGGAAAGCAAAGCTGTATCAGCTCAACTCAAACAGTTAGAAAAGTACCAAGTTATTACATCAATATCTGTAGGTAAAAATAAAATCTATAGTATAAAAGAGAGATTTTTTAATATTTGGTATCTTATGAGATATGGTAAAAAAAGAGATAGAAACAAAGTAGAGTGGCTTATACGATTTTTACTCTCTTGGTATGATAGAGATGGATTGAAACAAAAAGCTACTAAATTAAGGGATATGTTGTCATCAAATAATAATCTTAATGAACACTATATTTATTTTATGGCAGAAGCATTAAGCTTTTCAGGATGTTTAGATATAGATGAGGAATATAAATTAAAAAAATTCTCAAAAGAGTATCTAAAAAATCAAGGGTCAAGTTTATATAAAGATATATCACATTCAGATATCGAAATTTTAAAACAGGCTTTCGAGTTACAAGAAGAGGGAGATAGTAGTAAAGCAATAAACCTTTTAGTGAAGTCAAAAAAAAGGAGTAAAGAGATTATTTATACTCTTGCTATATTTTATAAAGAACAAAAAGAGTATAAAAAAGCTCAAGAGTATTATGTAGAAGCTATAGATGCGGGGGAAGTAAATGCTCTTATTAATCTTGCCTTTTTATATGAGGAACAAAAAGATTATGTAAAAGCAGAAGAGTATTATTTAAAAGCCATAGATAAAGGTATAAAAGATGCGTTTTTTCATCTTGGTAATTTGTATATTGGACAAAAAGATTTTCTAAAAGCTGAAGAATATTGGTTAAAAGCTGCAGAAGAAGGAGAGATAGATGCTTGCTTTAATTTAGCTCTTTTTTATAGCAAACAAAAAGAGTATCAAAAAGCTGAACAGTATTATTTAAAAGTTATAGATGCTGGGGAAGTAGATGCTCTTTTTGCTCTTGGAAATTTATACTTTGAACAAGAAAATTATATAAAAGCTGAAGAATATTGGTTGCAGGCTATAGATGTGGGAGATACTGATGCAATGTTCAATCTTGGTTTTTTATATAAAAAACAAAAAGAGTATCAAAAGGCTGAAAAATATTTATTACAATCTATAAATGTAGGGATAACAGATGCATTTTTGAATCTAGGTAATTTGTATTTTGAGCAGGAAAATTATATAAAGGCTGAAGAATTTTGGTTAAAATCTATAGATGCAGGAGAAATAGATGCTTTTTTAAATCTTGGTTTATTATATAAAAACAAAAAAGAGTATCAAAAAGCTAAGGAGTATTATTTAAAAGCTATAGATGTAGGAGATAAAAAAGCATTAAGCAACCTTGCTTTTTTATATGAAGAACAAAAAGAGTATCAAAAGGCTGAGGAGTTGTGGTTACAAGCTATTGATGCAGGAGATAATGGAGCACAAAATAATCTTGCATGGTTATACTTTATCACTGCACAAAAAAGTGATGTGGCTTTAGAATTAGCTATACAAAGTTATGCAAAAGAAAGATCTTATGCAGAGACTCATACCCTTGCTGTAATACTGTTGTGGCATGAAGAATTTACTAAGAGTTATGAGATGTTTTTTGAATGGTTAACCCATGATAAGGCACAAGATGATGTAGATAATATAACTATATATGTTTCTATTCTTATAGCAAAAGGTCAATTCTACAAAGCAAAAGAGTTGTTAGAACTACCAGAGTATAACTTAAAAGAGAGATATAAACCTATCTGGTACGCTTTGATGAGTTTGATGCATGATGAGTTTCCTTATGAGATAAAGAAGATGGGAAGTGAACTACAACAGACTGTTGAAGAGGTGCTTATAAAGATAGATGAGATGCGACAAAAATATAGTATATGATATACTTTTTACAACAACTCCTTATCTATCCAATGACTCAGAGCATAGAGCCCCCACACATGTTGTTTAAAACGCCCTTTACGTGCTGTTTGGATATACTGAGTTAAAATATCCTCTTTAAACATCCCTGTTTTGTTATTGACCTCTTCGATGAGGTTGACTCTTTTACTGCTGTAGAGATACTCCCCATAAGGATTTGAAAACCCTTTTTTCTTGCGTGAGAGGATCTCAGGTGGGAGTTTGTTTTGTAAAAGCTCTTTTAAAAGCCCTTTTGTAATGCCGTCTTCGTAGCGAAGTTTTGGGTCGATGCTAAAAACGCTTTCGACAAAATGGTGGTCTAAAAATGGTGTGCGTGATTCTATGGAGTGTGCCATACTGACACGATCAAGTTTTGCTAAAAAGTGTTCAGCTTGAAAGTGTTGCAAATCAGCATAACTAAACCAGATAGACTCATCTGCGTGTTTGGAGTTTTCAAAGTTTTCTCGTAAATTTTTAAGATATAAAAATCCATCACCGTCACGAATATTTTTTTTCATTAAAATATTTTTTTGCATATCGGTAAACTTCTCACTTGAAGTACGAAAAATAACTTCCCCTTCAAAAGCTCGTTTGTACCATTCCCACTCTCTGTTCATGCTAAAGTTGGAGCGAAAATATTTTTTAAGCCAGTTTTTGTGAAACACCTTTTTTGCAGCTTCCATCTGAAGGTACTCAAAATATTGTCTATACCCTAAAAACAGCTCATCACTCCCCTCACCACTAAGCACTACTTTGTAACCATCTTGTTTGATATGTCCAAAAAGATGGTACAAAGGGATTGCCGCTGGATCATTAAGTGGTTCATCGAGTGTAGCAAACACTTCATCAATGGTGTCAATATAGCCATTTTGGCTAAGCTCTATTTGTTTATTTTTTATGCCTAAAAGTTTGGCACTCTCTTTGGCATTGTCTCTCTCATCATACTTGCCAAAGTTTTCAAATCCAAGAGTGTAGGTTTGGAGTTTATATCCAAAGCGTTTGGCGTAGTAGTTTATCGTAGCACTGTCTATCCCACCACTAAGCAATGATGCCATAGGAACATCACTCTCAAGTCGCAGGGCAATAGCTTCTTGGAGTTGTTCTTCAAGTTGTGCTAGTGCATCTTTTTTGTTTGTGATGGTGTTTGGTTGCGTGTCTAAAATATCGTAGTAGCGTTTGCGTGTTACAACACCATTACGAACTATAATCATCTCACTAGGAGCGAGTTTTTCGATACCTTTGTAAAAAGTGTGTGGTGCTGTTGGAGCAAGGTAGCTTAGGTATGAACTCATAGCATCGAAGTTGAGCTCTTTGTGTTGTAAAAATGGTGTAAGTGCTTTGATCTCAGAAGCAAAATAAAACGCTTTGGTATCTTGCATAAAAAACAGAGGTTTTTTCCCTAGTCGATCACGAAAAAGGTACAAGGTATCGCCATGAAGTAGTGCTATGGCAAACATCCCACGCAAATGGGAGACAAAATCAACACCCCAATGAAGATATGCAGCGAGTATCACCTCTGTGTCACTGTTGGTTTCAAAAGGGAAGTCAAGGTGTTTTTTAAGCTCTTTGTGGTTGTAGATCTCTCCATTAAATGAAAGAAGAATATCTGCGTGTTTAAAGGGCTGATGGCTTCTGTGGTGGGTATCTTGTATACTGAGTCGTTGGTGTGCAAAAAAGAGATTTTCACCCCTTTGAATACCACAAAAATCTGGTCCACGATGGGCAAGTTTGGCTAAAGCTGATGTGGCAAGAGTGTCGTTGTACTCACCAATAATTCCAAAGATACCACACATAGTTTTTTGCCTTTTTTTGGTGGTATTGTACCATTAGATTTTAAAAAATCCTACGGTAATATCGTTTTTAAGATACCCTTTTTTGATAAGCTTTTTTGTAACACGCAGTGTTTGTGCAAGGGTGTTGATATCTTGCATAGTAAAGTAGTTGTATGTTTGTGACTCTTTTGTTCCGTATAAAATATTAAAAATCACTCCAACATTTGCGTGTAGAAAACAGTTGTGTATAAACTGATAACTTTCAAATTTTGTAAGGGTGTTGAGTGCACCACTACAGATATAAAAATCTTTTTGGGGAAGATTAATAGGTGTAATAAGGTTTTGTTGAAGGATTGTTTGTTGCGTGTTGCGTGAGGCGATACTACACATAAAATCAAGACAATCAACCCCTATATACTCTTTTGGAATGGTGTTGTGTTGTTCTAAAAAGGTATAAAAATCTCCAAAACCACATCCAGCATCAACAAGGGTATAGTGTCTAAGATCACTTGGGAGAAGTTGTTTAATCATCTTAAAGCGTTGTTGCTGTGAGTGCAAAGAGCTCCAGTGTACCCCTTGTGGTGTTTGAGCATATTTTTTGAGTGCAGCTTTGTAAAATTGTTTCGTATCTATACGAGGCATACAACACCTTTGCAGTTGTTTGTGTATGGTATAATATAGTAAAAATGGAAAGCAAACAAATTATTGTAAAGGAAAACAATGTCAAAAATAATATACTGTATAGCACAATTTACGCCAAAAGAGGGGAAATTTGATGCGTTGTTTGCACGACTTAAGGCACTCGAACCCGATACACTTAGAGAGGATGGATGTTTGAGGTACCGTGTAACAAAACATATCCAAAACCCTTTTGCAACGGGACAGAGTATGCCAATTGTATTTAATGAAGCTTGGGCAAGTGTGGAAGATTTTGAAAAACATTGTCAACGTAAAGAGATTGTTGAATTTTTTGAATCTGAGTGCCTTAGTAGTGATGGTTTGGTAGAAGCGTACAATGTTACCACATATATGGATTAGGTAAGATCAATATGAATATAGCTGTTGTTGGACTTGGTGGCGTTGGTGGTTACTTGGCTGCGTGTTTTGCAAAAGAGGGGTTGCGTGTTGTTGGGTTTGGACGTGGTGAACATCTGCGTGTTATCAAAGAGGATGGTATCACCATTGTAGAAGATGAACAAGAGTGGAATCAAAAGCTTGATGTTGCAACACTCGATGAGGTTCAAAATATGTTTGACCTTGTACTTTTTTGTGTAAAAAGTTACGATCTTGAAGAGGCATACAACAAGATCGCTCCATATACAGATGAAAAGACAATAATGCTCTCTTTTTCCAATGGGGTAGATAATGGTGATCGTTTACGTTTATTTGGTGCAAAAAAAGTTTTGGATGGGTGTATCTATATTTTGTCACATATTCAACAAGCAGGGGTCATTAGAAAAAAAGGGAAAGTCTTTGCTGCTGTATTTGGTGGAGATGAGGATGTAACACGCAAGGTTGCTTCTGTTTTTGATACAGCACAATTACGCTATAAAACACCTCTAAATATTCATGAAGCATTATGGAAAAAATATATTTTTATCTCAGCATTTGCAACACTCACATCATATTACAATAAATCTATAGGAGCAGTCTATAAAGATCATTATGATGAAGCAAAAACATTATTGCAAGAGATTGCTCATGTTGCAAAACATTATGGATGTGATCTTGATGGTGAGGTGGAAAAATCACTGCAAACAGCATCCAAAGTACCATTTGATTCTTCAACCTCTATGCATAAAGATTTTCTTGCAAATACAAAAACAGAGCTTGAAGCTTTAAGTGGTTTTATCTGTAATACACAAGAGATTGCAACTCCACTGATGTGTAGGCTGTATAAGGAGTTACAAATGAAGGAGAAAAGTTATGAATAAGCAAAGAATTGTTCTTGGTGGAGGCTGTTTTTGGTGTATTGAAGCAGTTTATAATAAAGTGCAGGGTGTTTGTGAAGTATATAGTGCATATGCAGGTGGTAAACGTCCAAATCCAACATATGAAAATGTTTGTACTGGGGCAACAGGACATGCAGAAGTGGTAGATATAACGTATGATGCAAATAGCATCACTTTAGAGGATATTTTAGATATTTTTTTTGAGATTCATGATCCAACAACACTCAATCAACAGGGTGCAGACAAAGGAACACAGTATCGTTCGGTTATCTATTATGCTGATGAAGAACAAAAAAAGATTATACAAGCTTGTATTGCAAAACAACAAGAAAATTTTTCGGGTACAATCGTAACAGAAGTAGCACCACTTCCACAAGTGTATAAAGCTGAGAAATATCATCAAAAATACTATGAAAATAACGCTCAACAGGGATATTGTCAAGTAGTTATTGCTCCTAAGCTGCAAAAATTTATGAAAAAGTTTCCAGATAAATTAGCTTAGGTATGTTACACTAGAGATACATGGATCTAAAGGGGGAGTACAATATGGGTGAACATATATATAAATTAGCAATTATAGGTGCAGGACCAGCTGGGATTGCAACAGCTGTAGAGAGTTATCTTCAGGGAGTGCGAGATATTGTTATTTTAGAAAAAGATGAAAATCATAATTCAACGATACGTAAGTATTACAAAGACAACAAACGTGTTGATGTAGATTGGAAAGGGCAAAAGGTTGAGCTTGATGGTAATATCTATTTTATAGATGGAACAAAAGAATCAACACTCGATTTTTTTGATGAGTTGATTAACAATCACTCAGTAGAGTTAAAAACCCATACAGAAGTAACATCGATTGAAAAAAAAGAGGATTGTTTTGAAGTGATAACATCAGGTGGTAGCATTAAGGCAAAATATGTTGTTGTAACAATAGGACGTATGGGAAAACCAAATAAACCAAGCTATAAAATTCCACCAGCAGTACGTAAAAAAGTTAACTATACAACAGATGATTGTAGTGAGGGTGAAAAAATACTTGTAGTTGGAGGAGGGGACAGTGCTGTTGAGTATGCAGTAGATCTTAGCAGTAAAAATAAGGTTGCTATATGTTATAGAAGAGAGACTTTTCGCCGTGCAAACCCAACAAATCAAAGAGATATAGCAAATGCAATAGCACATAAAGAGGTTGAGCCTATTTTAGGTGTTAATATCTCTGCACTTGAAGCTACAGAAGATGCAAAGATAAAGGTAGTTTTTCAAGAGAAAGAAGCTCAAGTATACGATAGAGTGATTTATGCTATTGGTGGGACAACACCAAGTGGTTTTTTAGCAAGTTCTGGGATTGAGCAAGAGGATGGAAAACCAGTTCATGATAACAACTATGAAACAAATGTAAAAGGGTTGTTTGTAGCTGGTGACATAACACAAGAGAGTGGTGGTAGTATCGCTTTAGGACTCAATCAAGGGTATGCTATTGCGTGTTGTATTCAAAAACAGGAATCAAACTCTTAGGAGTGTTGTTGGTGTTGTCGTGTTGTGTAAATATTGATAAGTTTAATAATAACCATAACACCAATCACTTGAAAGAGTGCTGCTAGAATAAAAGCATAATAATAGAGTGTATCGATCGAGTGTGCTTGATATGCAAGTGTTGCCATCGCAATAAGCAGGGTTAAAGGCATAGAGTGTGAAAGTCCCATTAAAACAGCATCGTGAAGACCCAATTGTTTGATAAAAACAAGAGCAGCGATAATACGCATAATGATCATAGCAACAGCAATAGCAAGTGCTGTTATAACAAGTCCATCAATAAGAAGTGCATCAAGGTGAAAGATCGTTCCGATATGGATGAAAAATAAAGGGATTAAAAATCCAAATCCAAAGGAAGCGAGTTTCTCTGGCAGTTCATGCTTGTGCTCAAAAAATGTAGGGATAAACATCCCTGCTAAAAATGCTCCAAATGCAAGTTCAAGGTGCAGATAAAGCATCGCTGCAACAAGCAAGAAGAACACACCCATAGAGAGACGGATATCTTGTTCTTTGTTGTCTTGGTGTGGCATAAGAAGTGTCGAAACACGAGGAAACCACCAAAAGAGTAGCTCCATAATACGAAAAAGAACAATCATCACTAAGATAAATGCGATAAGTGCTGCTATGGTTTCAATAAGTGTTAAACTCACTCCAGACTTAAAAGCTGCGGCTGTTACAGTTAAAATAAAGATACTTACAACCTCTCCAATTCCACCAACGGTCATAGAAAGGTTAAGCCAAGGAGTTTTCCCATACTCTTTAGAAAGGGATGCAACCAAACCAACAGAGATTAAAGGTAAAAGTACCATAAATACTTTTCCTAGATGAAACTGCATAGAAAAGAGGATAGAAAATCCATATAAAATAAGCAAATAAAAAAATGTTCTTTTAATGATACTGCGAGGTGTTTTAAGGAAATTTTTTAGGTTGATCTCTGTTCCTGCAATAAACATGAGATATAAAAACCCTAGTTCTGCAACAATCTCAAAAAGGTGTTGCTCATGTAAAAAACCAAAGTAACCAAAAACAGATCCTAAAATAATCTCAATAGGAGTTGTCGGAAGGTTAAATGTTTTAGCCAAAAATGGAGAGAACATAATAATAAGTGAAAGGGTGACAATTAGTGTTACATTATCTCCAGGCATTATGGACATATACTACCTCACACTAGTAGCAACACGCAACCCAAGATCACGAAGCATTTGTAGATCTTTATCAACTGCACGACCCGATGTTGTAAGGTAATTTCCTATAACGATTGAGTTTGCACCAGCATCAAAAATCTCATTTTGGCGTGAACCAAACATGAGCTCTCTACCACCTGCAACCATAATACGCTGAGCATCTGGAAGCATTGTGCGTGTTAGGCGTACAAGATCGAGTGCTTCATCTGTTGTTAAAGGGTTTGGTTGAAGCTCTAAGGCTGGATTATGATGGTAAAAGTTGATAGGTACACTTGCAGGACGGAGTGTTTGAAGTGATTGTAACATTGAAACTCTATCCTCTTGTGATTCACCTAAGCCAAAGATCCCACCACTAATAAGTACAAGCCCTGCTTCATTAACATTTTGACAAGTTTCATAACGTTCACTCCAAGGGTGTGTTGTACAGATGTGAGAGTAAAACGCTTCACTTGTTTCTAAATTATGGTTATATGCTTGTATACCAGCTTTTTTTAGTTCAAGGAGTTGCTCTTTTGTCGCTGTTCCATTACACGCAATAAGACGAAGTTTTGGAGCTGTTTTTCGTACCTCTTGAGCAACATCGCATACAAACTCCAGTGTTTTTTCTGTAAGCCCTTTATCAGCAGTAACAAGACAAAATCCAAGTGCACCACTCTCTTGTGCTAAGAGTGCTTCTTCTTTGATCTGTTCAAGAGGTTTTTTCTTGTAACGCTGTATATCAGCTTTATAACGTACACTTTGGGAGCAAAATTTGCAATCTTCATTACAAGTTCCACTGTTGATATTGCAAATTGAACATAAAAATATTTCTTTATTCATTATTTTTCCCTTTGATAGTGTAAGATCTGTTTTTGTTTGTATGTTTTCTCTTTTTTGCGTGTATAGTAGTGGAGTGTAAAAGATTGTTCATCTACTTCAAGCATGACACATTCGCTTAGAGGTTTACTCCGTGCACACACCTCTCCGGGATTTAGGAATAAGGATCCTTTGATAAACTCTGCAGAAAATGTATGGGTATGACCAAAAATAACGACTTGAGCATCTGGTGACATATAAAATGGTAGATGCATCAACTTAAATGTAGTATTTGCTACTTTAAAGTAGTAAGGTTCTTGTACAAGATTGAAATCGTTATGATACTGTACTAAGTGGGCATCATTATTTCCATAGACAGCGACATAACGAACACCAGAATTTTTGAGTAACTCTAAGATTTCATACTCAACTATATCACCAGCATGAATAAAAAACTCAACACCCTCTTGGAGTAAAAATTCTATAGTGATACGGGTAAGTTCTACTTTTGTATGGGTATCTGAGAGTATGCCAATTTTCATGATATTAGTTATTTGTCTCCATCGATCTCTTCACGAGGTGTTCTAGCTTTACATTTAACGCACTCATACACCTCTTTATTTCTAAAAGTTCTAGGAGCTAACACGCCATTACATCCATCCTCTTTACATTTAATGGTTGTTGGTTCAAATTTAGAAATAAATTTACAATCAGGATAGTTTTCACAACCCCAAAATGGTCCTCTTCGGGAGTTTTTCAAGCTGATTTTACCACCACAGTCAGGACAAGGTGTTGCACTCACTTTTTCTTCAACCTGGATACTTTTTGTATTTTTGCATTCAGGGTAGTTTGAACACGCTAAAAATTGACCATTACGACCATTTTTGACAATCATATCACTACCACATTTTTCACATTTGTCGTCTGAGACTTCCTCTTTTTTCTCTACCTTATTTCCCTCTTCATCACACTGTTCTGTGTATTTACACTTTGGAAAGCCACTACACGCAATAAAATGTCCAAAACGTCCACTTCGTAAAAGGAGCTCACTTCCACATTTAGGACAGTTTCTTCCAAGTGGTTTTGCAACTTTGAGTGAAACAATTTTTTCTTTACCCTCTTGGATCTGTTGCATAAACTCTTCATAAAAATCAGCAAGAAGTTTTTGCCAGTCCTCTTTCCCCTCTGCTATCTCATCGAGTTTCTCTTCCATCTCTGCTGTAAAGTTAATATCTACAATATTTGCAAAATGTTTTTCTAAAATCTCTGTTACTGTAAAGGCGACATCAGTTGGAATGATCTGTTTTTTCTCTATAGTTACATAGGTACGGTTCGTAAGTGTTGCAATTGTTGGCGCATACGTTGATGGACGCCCAACCCCTTCAGATTCTAGTTTTTTAATAAGACTTGCTTCACTGTAGCGTGAAGGTGGCTCAGTAAAGTGTTGCTCTGGTTTTACACTTTGTATTTGAGCTTGATCCCCCTCTTTAAGAGATGGCAAGAGTTTATCTTTATCTTCAGTTCCTGTTACTGCATAAAAACCATCAAAGATAAGTTTTCTACCACTTGCACGATATTCATTCTCATCTCCTTTAAAGATGATACTTTGTTGTTCAAAAAGTGCATCTTCCATTTGACACGCCATAAAACGCTCATAGATTAGACGATAGAGTTTAATCTCATCTGGTTTGAGGTATTTTGTTGCTACTTCTGGAGTAAACTGTAACATAGTCGGGCGTATAGCTTCGTGAGCTTCTTGAGCCCCTTTAGATTTTTTTGTATAGTATTTTGGTTTTGACGGAAGATATTTTTTCCCAAAACGGTTTTCAATCACACCACGAACGGCACCAACAGCCTCTTTTGCAAGGTTTAGTGAGTCTGTTCTCATATAGGTAATAACCCCTGAAGTACCATCTGGTGTCTTTACACCCTCATAGAGTGTTTGTGCAATCATCATCGTTTTTTTAGGGCTAAATCCCAGTTTACTTGATGCTGTTTGTTGCAGTGTTGAGGTCATAAATGGTGGTGGTGTTGAGCTTTTTCTTTGTTTTGTTTCTATTTTTGCAATAATAAAGTTGTCATTTTGAACACTTTGTGTAATTGCGTGAGCTTGTTCTTTGTTCTCTATGGAAAGTTTAGAGAGTTTTTTCCCTTTGTGTGTGATAAGATTTGCTTCAATATTTGTTTTAAATTGTGTATCGATGCTCCAATACTCTTGTGGAATAAATGCTTTAATCTCACGTTCACGATCAACTACAAGTTTAAGAGTTGAAGACTGCACACGCCCACCACTAAGCCCTTTTTGGATCTTTGAACTTAACAGTGGAGAGAGTTTGTACCCTACAATTCTATCGAGTAAACGACGAGCCTGTTGTGCATTTACCATATTCATATCGATATGACGTGCAGAATCAAGGGCATGCTTTATAGCTGTTTTTGTGATCTCATGAAAGACGATTCTTGGCAGTTGAGCAGGATCTTTTTTTATTGCGTGTGCGATATGCCATCCAATAGCTTCCCCCTCGCGATCCTCATCGGTCGCGATATAGATTGTATCAGCTTTTTTTGCTTTTTCTTTTATCTCTTTTACTGTTTGTGCATTCTCTTTTGCAACAGAGTATTTAGGGACGATTTGGTGGGTTTGTTCATCTATAGTGATACCAAAACGTGATTTTGGTAAGTCTCTGATGTGCCCTTTTGAGGCGATAACATCATATCCACGACCTAAAAAGTTTTTAATAGTACGGGCTTTAGCCGGTGATTCTACGATAATTAACTTCAATAGAGTTTTCCTATAATATAGTATAGTGTTTTTGTTTTTCGATTTTGGAAGTGTACCTAAAAAAGTTTAAAAAAGAAAAATCTCAAAAAAAATTGTAATTTTCTAAAGTTATTTTTTTGAGTGTCGATATTGTTTACATCTAGGGCAAGGAAGCCCCAAGATAGAAAATTTCAAAGAGCGAAAGGCTCTTCCATAGAAAAGGATTTATTATGGGTTTTAGAATTAATACAAACGTAGGTGCAATGAATGCACATATGTATGCAAGTAACAACAATGTAGCTTTAGATAAAAG
>Ga0256843_1000211_pt1 | contig 50791 bp, 49 predicted proteins | sample AlvinellametaG_FD_191572 | JGI IMG/M metagenome (GOLD analysis project Ga0256843, IMG submission 191572) | Pompeii worm associated microbial communities from hydrothermal vent at the East Pacific Rise, Pacific Ocean - Alvinella | ecosystem: Host-associated > Annelida > Integument > Unclassified ...
TTGCTGGAAGTGGTCCAGCATTTTTAGCACTTGTAGCTGAAGCTATAGCTGATGGTGGAGTGCTTTGTGGTCTAAACCGTGAGCTTAGTTATGAGCTTACAAATGGACTTTTTAAAAGTTTTGCCGCAATTGAAAAAAAACCAGCAGATATAAAAGATAGTGTAATGAGCCCAGCTGGTACTACTGCTAGTGGATATGAAACATTAGAAGAAAATAATGTTAGAAGTGGCTTTATTAAGGCTATAAAAAATGCCTATGAAAAATCTCAAAAAATCTAGTTTTACTTTAATAGAACTTGTTGTAGCTATTATTATAGTAGGAATTGCAGTCACTTCAATTCCTATGCTTTTAAATACTGTATCAAAAACTCAAGAAACTAACATGAAAGAACAAAGCTTTTTTAGTGCTTATTCTTTATTAAATCTAATGCAAACTCAAGAATGGGATGAGAATAATACAGTAGGTGATAATTATTATAAAGTTTTAACTTCTTTAAATGGTGATAATGAACTTATATGTACAAGAAAAGGAGTAGAAGAATTAAATAATAGCAGTGGTGCAATATGTGCTAGTGATAATAATAAAACATCATCTATAGGTCCTGATACAGGTGAGACGGATATTTCTTTATATGATGATATAGATGATTTTAATAATTATTCTACTAATATAGGAGATGTAAATATTTCTATTCAAGTACATTATATGAATGATAATGCAAGTTATAATGCTAAAACTATTTCATTTAATGCAGAAACTATCACAAATACAGATTCAAATATAAAATTAGTAGAATTAAATGTATCTGATAGTAAAACACATAAATTGATAGCTAGATTAAAATATTTTACTTCTAATATAGGTATGATTAAAATAGAAAGTAGGGACGAATGAAAAAATCTTTTACTCTAATAGAACTTATTATTGTTATGGTTATTTTAGCTATTTTATCTGTTATTACATTTAAAATATTAGCTAGAGTATATCAAAATTATCTTTATGTAAAAGCTACAAATAAATTAAATAATAAACTTGATTATACTATGGAGATGATATCTGCTAAATTAAGAGATAGAATTAGAAATAGTGTTATTGCTACAAAATATCCAGATACGAATCATCCTAATTTAGTAGATTTTAAAGGAATTGGAGAAATTACTAATAGTGATACAGATTATAAAATTTTAGAATGGATATCTAAAGATTATGAAGCTAAAAATGGAATATGGAGTGATGCTTTAGGTCATATACAAACAGGATGGAGTGGATTTATTGATTTAGGATATAATTCACATAAAATTGCAGATAATCCAAAAGAATTTAATGTAACTAGTATAGATACAAATTTAACTATAGTTAAATTAATAGATCAAAATATTACTAGTGGATATGGCTATAATCAAGATATTTTTGAGAGTAATACAACCGTATTAATTTTTTCTGGTGATGATATGGGTGGAGATATTGTACATGATTTAAATGAAAGTTATGGATGGTATAAAGATGATATAAATAGATTTGCTAAAGCTGTATTTGCTATTAAAGATTATAATACTTCTATTAGTCAAACAAAATCGCCAAATACAGTATTAGATATTACATCTATTTCAGAAAATAATGATACTACTTTATATTCTAGATATTTTTTGGCTAGAACTGCATATGCTCTAGTTCCTATTGAAAATAATGAAACTTTAGAAGATGGAACAAAAGTAAATGATTATAATATAACATTTATATACAATTATCAGCCTTGGCAAGGAGATTGGTATAAAGATGGAAATAGTAGTATATTAGCAACACATGTTACAGAATTTAGATTTAAAAAAGATTTAGATACACCTATGATTAGATTATATATGTGTATGCAAGCACCAGAAGTAGAACTTAACTCTACTCATAATTTAACTTTATGTAAAGAAAAGGCTATATTTTGAAAAAATCGTTTGCTTTAATGTTTGCTATTGCTTTTATTGTAGTTTTAGGTTTAGTAGGAACAGTTATGATGTTTTTAGCTAGTTTAAATGTTAAACAAACAGAAGAAAATTATTTAAATATACAATCAGCATTATATGCTAAAAGTGCTACAGAATATGCTATACAAGCTTTAGAATCTAGAGATTATACAAATAATGGATGTATAAATAAAATAGATATTAATACTAGTTTATATGATATTAATATGACATTTCATTATTTTTTGACAAATTGCCCTATAGATTGTAATTGTAGTGTTATTACTACCAAAGAATCAAATGGTACTGTAATGATAAATACTTATGTAAGAAATAAAGAAACAAATATAACTTTTTTTAGACAAACTCTGCAAAAACCTTAAAAATTTCCTAAAATCCCTTATTTTGTGCTATAATAATTAAAATAAATAACGGAGGTGTGTTATGAATGTAAGTATAGTTGGAAGACATATAGATGTTACAGATGGAATGAAAAGTGCAATAAATAGTGTACTTGAGGATATTAAAAAATATAATTTAGATATTATTTCAGCAAAAGTTATTATTGAAGAAAATAAAAAAAGTGAATTTAAAGTAGAATTTAATATTCAAATAGCAAATAAAGGTGCAGTAGTTATTACTCAAAAAGATAAAGATTTTTATAAAGCATGTGATTTAGCTAAAAATAGATTAGAAAAAGTATTAAGAAGATATCATGATAAAATCACTTCTCATAGAGTAAAAGATGAAATACCTGCAATTGTTACTGAAGATGAAGATGATGAGATTGTACCAGTTGATTTAGTAGCTGAAAAACCTATGAGTGTTGATGAAGCTTTAGCTGAATTTAAACAAACAAATGAAGCATTTATGGTATTTAAAGATACTGCAGGTGATACAAGAGTATTATATAGAAGAAAAGATGGTAAATTCGGACTTTATTAAAAGTCCATCTTTTCTCCATTTATCCACATTTTATCTACTTTTTCAGTATGTAAAATAACTTGTAAAGGTAAATCTTCTATATTAACTTTATTTGGTAATTTAAAACTAATCATATCAGCATATTTTCCTACTTCAATACTACCATTATTTAATCCTAAAACATTACTTGCATTAATAGTTACTGCTTTTAATAAATCTTTTGCTAAATATTTAGGATGAAGTCCTGTATGCATAAGTAAACTAGCTCTAATTTCTTTGAATAGATCTAATGAATAATTACTGCTTAATCCATCAGTAGCAACAGTATAAGGTATATTTAGATTTTTAACTCTTTCTATATCTAATAAACCAGTATTTAAAAGTCTGTTTGAAATTGGACAATGCGCTATAGTAGCTTTCATTGATGATATTTTTTGTAATTCTTCTTCATTAGCCCATACAGCATGTATAAAGTGAGTTTTTATTCCTTCAAATTGTTCTAAAAATTCCATAGCTGTAGTTACTGCTGTTTCTTGATTTAAATGAGTTTTAAAAAATAGTTTAAAATCACCTTTATTATTATCAAGCCATTCTCTTTCTGCTTTACTTTCCATAAAATGAGCAGATACTACCATGTCTTCATTTTTTGCAATTTCTAAAGCTTTTTTTACTACTATTGGATGTACTGAGTATGGAGAGTGGATAGATATAGAAGGAATGAATTTTTCATTTTTATATTTTTGACTTTCTTTAAGTCTTGATAAAAAATCTTGATATAATGCATCCACACTAGCAGGATTACTACCTATAATTTCATTAAAATAAACTACTTTTAAATCACAATTTTTAATATATTCTAAATCTAAACCAGTAGAGCTAATTTCACCAAAAGCAACAATACCACTTTTTTTCATTTGTTCTATAGCTTTTGTATAGCAGTTTGTACCACATTCATGTAGTAATGTTTCTCTTTTTAAAATAACACTATTAAGCCAAGTTATAAAATCACCATATATTAAACTTGTATTATTTGCGCTAAATTCTAGGTGTGTATGTGTGTTGATTAAACCTGGCATTAATACAGAATTTTCACCTAAATCTATAGTTTTTATATTTGTTTCTAAATTTTTACCAATTTTTATAATTTTTTTATCGAAGATAACTTCACCATTTTCAATAATTTCAAAGTCATCATTTATAGTTAAAATATAATTAGCTTTTATTTTAAGCATTTAGATCCTTTTATTTTTTTAATTTTTATAAACAAAAAATATACCATATTATTGTAAATATTTTGTAAAAATCGTCATTTATAAGTAATTTTTAAGAAATTGTTTAAAATAGGGTAAGAAAAGTAATATTTCTTACCATGAAATTTTATGAAAGCTATTATTTTTTTTAGTATTTTGTTTTATTGTAGAATGGACAGTATTATTTGTTACATTATTTTCTGTTTGATTAGTTCCAGCCCCACTCCATGTTTCATCTGTTTTTGGTAAAAATAAAACATTTACACATGGGTGAGTAGTACAATCTGTATTTGTAGAATTTGGTGCTATATATTCTTTATTATAGTTAGAATACCATAACCATGTTGGTATGTTTAGATGTAATTTAGCTTTATAAGGTCTTGTAATTACATTTGGAGAAGCAGTTAAATTTTGTTCTCCATTTATTATATTATTTTCATTTAGATTTACTGTAATATTTGATGTTGTGAAAGTTTTGTTTACATCACCAAATATTTTATTTGTATGAGCAGTATTTGTTATCCAGTTAGAACCATCATATTTTTGGAAAATGATTCCAATATTAGCGGTATTTTCTATTGTAGATATATTATTTGTTAATATTCTTCCATAAATAAAATTAGCGATTTGATTTATTGATGCAGTACCATTTGTTTCATTTTGATCTTGAATATCTATATTATTTAGTGCTAATATAAATGGATCAACTATTTTATCTTTACTACTATTTCTATCAAAGTTAATTTTAAGATTTAATATTGCTGCACCATTTGAAAAGTTATTTTCATTTAATTGAAATTTAATATTACTATTTTTTGGATTAGAACTAAATTGAGTTAATATATTATTTAAATTATCCATAGTTGAATTTGATATATGAGTGATAGTAAAATTTGTATCTTTTGCATAACAACCAGCATTATAATTTTGAGTAATTGCTCCATCAGCATTTACAGCTGTAATAATAGCTTGTAAATTAGCACTCATATTTAAATCATTAGATAAATATGTAAAAGAAGAATTATTGAAATTTGAAAAATTAATACTAGAAATATTAAAATGATCAGGTAATATTCTAAAATAATTTGATACTCCAGGAGTTATTAATCTTTGTGCATCAGGAGTATCTTTTGCATCTACTATCGCATATTCATGACCTATGATTTCTGCTAATTGTAGTCTAATATTTCCAACTTCTGGATATTTTACATAATTAATATTAGCTTTTCCATTTTCAAAAGTAAAATCATATGATAAAGTACTTTGTATACAAGAAGTATTATATTCTTGAGCTGTTAGATTTAAATCACTACTTGGTACACCTGTATATGCAGGTTTTTTGTTGTTATTAGCATCTACAGCTTGCATAATAAGATCAGATATATTTTTAGAAGCTCTACTAAAAGTTGGTGTGATAATATCGAAACGATCAGGTCTTACAGCAAAATTATCTCTCGCACAAGTGTAACTAAAAATATTTGTATTTCTATGTTGGAACATACATCTTAGACAATTTCTTGCATTAGAATTATTTGAAGCACTGTCTTTACATTGATTATCACAATCTGTTACTAAGTTTTGATAATGTTGGTATTGACAAGAAGCAAATTTTTTAATATCAGGATCATTACATCCACTATAATTAAAATAAGCTATTCTAAATGTAACATTTTTATTTATTTGATTATAAGTTAAAGTAAATGTTTTTTTAGATTTATTTTTTAGATAGATATTTCTTGTTTTTAAAGTAGTGGCATCTATACACTTTTGTTGTTTTGCATCATCTGTGTCATTTTCTTGATAGTCAGGTGTTTCAATTAGTTCAATATTTACAGAACCAGCAAATTTTTTTAAAGTTTTAAAATCATCTTTTAATGATAATAACATTACACTAAATGAGTGATGAGCAATTTGTGTATATAAAGCATTTAATGGATCAGTTGGATCAATTGGGTCAGTAGAACCTGTAAAATTTTCATTTACTATATTAAATTTACCAATAGAAGGAGTAAATACTGAACCTTCAGAATTAAAATCTATACATTTTGGAATAGGTAGTGCTTCTTCTGGAGAAATAGCGATAGAATCAGTGGCAAATGCTGCTTTAAAATGTAGAATATTATCTAAATTGATTGTATCTTGATTAGGGTCTGCAATAAATGTACCATTTATATCTATAAAAGCTTTTTTAGCATCATCATCGAAACTATTAGCTACATCTATAGTACCACCATCAGTTCCATTCGCATCTATACCAAGTCTATATACTGATTGATTATGATCTGATATATATTCAAAAATATCACTATCTTTTGTATCAGTTTTATGTGAAAAATCTATATCACCTATATTTTTTATATAAGTACTGTTTGATATATATTCAAAATCATTAGTATCTAAAAATACTTGTACTTTTTTTGCAACTTCTAAATCTTCATCTGAAGAATCTTTTTTCATATTTGCTATCCAAAAAGAGATATTATATTTTTTATTTGTATCTATATCACCTGTAAATTGTCTGTTTTCATATACAGTATTTCCATCTTCATCTTTTATTGTATCTATATAGTAACATACACGAGGTTCATATAAATCTGTAGAAAATATAAATAATCCAGGAAAATAGTGCTCATGACTATCAAATTTGATAGTTGTAGAAGTTTGACCATTTTCTATTACAGGATTTTTACCATTTGTACCAATTGAGCGAATTCTAATATCAATCCCTATTGTATTTTCACAGTTTGGTTCTCTATCTGTAATATTTTCTCCATCAATATCTTCTGATGATCTAAAAAAGTTATCATCTATTTCAATATCATCACCATCTTTATTTGAGATAGAAATACTATCACCATAGTCATAATCACCTTCCCCTGCAAATGCCATAAAATTAGCATTTACTTCACCTTTTAAAGGTGTTAAGAATCCTGAAAGAGTAATAGAACCTGTAGGTGTAGGGTCACCTAATTCTGTATAACCATCATATACAGAGATATTTTTTAGATGAGCATCTTCATCCTCATATACTACAAGTAAACTCCATGCTCCATATAAATTTGTTCTTTGTCTTCCATAATATGATGTGTCACCATTTACTAAAGCACTAGGGCTATTACTACTAGTAAATACATCTGCTACCCATACTTCTTTATTGTAACCAGTTGAATCAGCACTACTATCAGCATCTAAACTTTGTTTTAAAAGATTTGTGATATCTGCAACACCTTGATAGTTAATTCTATTATGATGTCTAGTTTCTATAATGTAGTTAAAATCTTCTGGAATAGTTGTTAATGTAGTATAGTTATTTGAACCATATAGTTTTATTTTTACAGTTTTTGCTTTGTTTAAATCATTATTTAATATAGTTTCATTTATATTAGAATACATATCAGGGTCATATATTCTACCTTGCCAATAAAGTCTAGCGAATACTATATTATTACTAGTGATACCTGCAGGTAATTTTAATTTAGCCCATGTAGAATTATAAGTATTTGAATCATTATCGATATCTGCATATACACTATAAACTTGGTTATTTGTAGTAGTTTGACTCAAGCATGTTCCATTTGGTGCTTCTAATACAGAATTACCTATTAATTTTACATCTCCGTGAATATTATTTTTACTTAATAAACTAAATTCTCTTGGATTATCATATGATGAATCGGCAAATAAAAATATACTATATATCATAAGTAATAATAATTTTTTCATAATATTTTCCTTTAACTACTAATATAGTATATATTATAACACAAAAAATAGCACAAAAAATAGAAATATATAATATAATTACATAAAAAAAGGAGAATTTAATGAAAATATCAGTAATCCAAGGACCAAATTTAAATATGCTTGGAGTTAGAGAAACTAATATTTATGGACCTATGAAGCTTGAAGATATTCATACTCAAATGAAAACAGTAGCAGAACAAAATGGATTTGAAATAGAATTTTTTCAATCAAATTTAGAAGGTGAAATAGTAGATAAAATTCAAGAATGTTTAGGTGATGCAGATGGTATTATTATTAATCCAGCAGCTTATACTCATACATCAATTGCTATTAGAGATGCTATTAGTGCAGTAAAAATTCCTACTATTGAAGTTCATATTTCAAATATAAATGCTAGAGAAGAATTTAGAAAAAAATCTCTTATTTCTGATGTTTGTGCTGGGACTATAGCAGGATTTGGACCATTTAGTTATCATTTAGGAATGATTGCTATGATTCAAATTTTAAATGAAATTAAAATGATGAAAGAACAACAAGCAAAACAAAATGGATAATTTTATTTTAAATAAAGAAAATGAAGTTTTTTATGAATGTGGATATTCATGTGATAATGTAATCTTCTTAAATATTGGTGGTGAAAAGTATTTCATCACCGATGGAAGATATACTATAGATGCTAAAGAAAATGCTAATGCTGAGGTTATTACTACAAGAGATTTATTAAAAGCAACAAAAGAAATTTTATTAAAAAAAAGAGTTAAAAGATTAAAAATAGATCCAGCAAATTGGGATTATGAAAGTTTTGTAAGTTTATCTAAAATTGTAAATTTACAAAAAGTTCCAAATTATTCACATAAAAAAAGAATGATAAAAACTGAAAATGAACTAGAAATTATAAAAAAATCAGTTTATTTAGGTGCTAAAGCTTTTGATGAATTTTGTAATGAAATAGAATTTGGTATTGATGAATTTGAACTTAGTTATAGATTTAAAGAAAAATTAAGTGCAAGAGGTAGTAGAGATTTGAGTTTTGAGCCTATTGTGGCAATAAATGAAAATAGTGCAAAACCACATGCAGTAGTAACTAAAAAGACTCTAAAAGAAGGTGATATTTTACTTTTAGATGCAGGGCTTAAATATAAAAGATATTGTAGTGATAGAACAAGAACTATAAATCCAAAAAACAGATCAATGTCTAAAATTCAAAAATTTGAAAATCAAGAGTATCAAAAAGTATATGATATTGTGCTAAAAGCCCAAGAAGAGGCATTAAAAGCTATTAAAGTAGGGATGAAAATAAGTGAACTTGATAAAATAGCTAGAGATGTTATTACAAAAGCAGGATATGGTGAGTTTTTTGTACATTCTTTAGGTCATGGAGTAGGGCTTGATATTCATGAGTGGCCTTATGTAAATAGTAAAAACGAAATTATAATACAAGAAGGAATGGTTTTTACTATTGAACCTGGAATTTATTTACCTGATAAGTTTGGTGTTAGAATAGAAGATATGGTTTGTATAAATTATAATGGAAGTGTGGAGGTGATGAGTGAGTATATCTAAAATAAGAACAATTCTTTATAAAACAGCTAAATATTTAGGTGATTTTAATGCTATAAAAAGAGCTATAAAATCTGGTAATTTTAAGCCAATAATAGATAGAATTATACGAAGAATTTATGGTTATATTACTGGTAGAGGAATGCCGAAATGATATTTAAATCTAGTTTTTTTCCTTATCATAAAACTATAAATCGTTATAAACATACGGCACTTATTGGTGTTGGTTGTAATATGGGGAATTGTGTTAGAAGATTTAAAAAATTATTTTTATATTTAAAAAAGCATCCTTTAGTGGATATTAGTGATACATCAATTTTATATAAAAATCCACCTTTTGGTTATTTAGACCAAGATGACTTTATAAATACTTTGATTGTTTTAAAAACAAATTTGTCACCAAAAGAACTTTTATATTTTTTGCTTCGTACAGAAAAGAAATTTAAAAGAAAAAGAAGTTTCAAAAATGCACCTAGAACGTTGGATTTAGATATTATTATTTATGATAATGTTAAAATAAATGATAAAAAACTCAATATTCCACATCCCCATTTTAAAAATAGGGATTCGGTTTTAGTTCCTTTAAATTATTTAACACAAAAAAGAGTTGTTTTTTAATCAGTGATTTTTAGTTTTAGTACATGTTTTTTTAGAACTACTGTACCAAACATTCCTTCATATACTTTAATATCATTCATTTTTCCTGTTACAATTACTTCTTGTTTTTTATCATCATCAAAAATAACTTCACTTTCAAATATCACAATATCTCCTACTTTTATTGGAGCTAAAAATTTACTTTTTGAGCTTACAAGTACAACATTTGGATGATTTACAGTAGCCATCGCACAAAAATCAGCAGCACCAAATGTAAATCCACCATGAATTAGACCTTCTTCATCTACAGCCATTTCTTCTATTGCTTCAAATTTAACTTTTGCATAATTTTTATCTTGAGCTATTAATTTACCACATAAAACTTGATTTATTTTTTTATGTGTATTTAAATCTAATTTTTTTTCTTCTTCTAACATTTAAACTCCTAAGTTTTTTATAATTTTATCTAAATCTTTTTGTATTATTAAAACTTCTTTATATTTTTCTTTTAAATAAGGATAGCTTATTTCATAAAAATCTTCATCAAATAGATTTATAGCCCAACTATTAGGAGTAAAAAACTCTAAATTAAGTTCTAAATCATTAATACATCCTAGTTTACTTTGAACTACTAATAAACTTTTTGCATTAAAATATTTTATAAAATCATACATATAAAAATCTTTTGTTACAGGTACTTTTATACCTCCAGCACCTTCAATAAGTAAAATATCACAAAGGGATTTTATTTTTTTATAAGCACTATCTATTTTATCAAAATTAACTTTACCTGCTACTATAGGTGCTGCGGGTAATCTAAACTGTATAGGAACAATATCATTTAATGTTAAAGTTTGTAAATTTTTGTTATATATTTTTGCTGTTTCAAAAAGCTTTTTTCCATCTATAGGTTGTGTAGTGACTCCAGTTTCTATAGGTTTAAATACACCTACTTTATAACCTTTTTGAGAAAGATATTCTATTAGTTTTAGAGTTGTATATGTTTTACCTACATCTGTATTTGTAGCAGTAATAAAGATATTCATCAAGACTCCTTAATAGTTTATTGAATGATATACATATTTATGATATTTATTACTATAAAATTCAATTAGTAATTTTTGTAAAGTTTCTTCTATACTTGGATAAAACCAAGCATTATTACTAATAGCTATTATATATTTTTGTTTTTGTTTGTATAATTTTTCATTTGTTACTTCATAACATATTGCATTTAAAAAAGTTATATTTTTTATCGTAAACTTACTAAAATTAGAGGCAGGAATAAAATCATCAGCACCATCAAAAAATAGCTTATTTAATAATTTTTTACAACAAGGAATAGGAATATATTCTCCAAATGGAACTAAAATATGTTTATTAAAGATTTGGAAATTCCCATCTTTAAATAAATATGTGGAATTATAATATTTATTATTTTGATAACTTAAAGCACCAGTTATTATAACAATTTTTTTAGATAATTTTTTTAGATAATTTAATAATTGGGGGTATCTGTCTAGAGGAATAGGAAATGCTGTTTCTGGTAGAACAATTACATCATAATTATCTTTAATACTATTTTGAATATAATTAAAGTTATTATTTATTTCTTTTTGTATATATGTTTTTTCCCATTTTTTATTTTGAGGTACTTTTGTATGTATGAGTTTTATTTTTAAATTAGCTGGTTTTATAGGTGTAGTTTTTATATAGAAATATGTATGTGGCAATAAAATATCATATCTAAACCAATCAAATCCAAAAGGTTTTATAAATTGTAATCCAAATATAAAAAAAATCAAAATAAAAAGTTTAAATCTTAAAAAAGTAAATAGATAAAATATAATCCAATAAAATATACCAATACCTAGTATTATAAAAGGAATAATCAAACTTACATTATAATATCTAAAACTAAGAGATATCCACCATAACCATAAGATAGATGTAAAAAATCCAATCCATGGATATGTTTTTATATCAGCTTTATAAAAAAGATAAAAAGCAATTATAATTAAAATAGAATTTAATAGTTTATTATCTATTCCGAAATGAATCAAATAGAGTGGAAGTGATAAAAAAATAGCGATAATTACACCAATTTTGATATAATATGTGTTAAAATATCGTTTCATAAATACTCCTAGTGAGAAAAAATTTTAAAGGATTTACATGACACCATTATATGCTGCAGAACAAGCTGGACAACAACCAGGAATTTTAGCTTCAATCTTACCGTTATTAATTTTATTTGCTATATTTTACTTTTTAGTAATTTTACCACAACAAAAACAAGCAAAAAAACATAAAGAGATGGTAGAATCACTAAAAAAAGGTGATAAAATCGTAACTGCTGGTGGAATTATAGCAGAAGTGATTAAAAATGAAGATGATTTTATCAAAGCAAAAATCAATGATAATGTAGAGGTAAAAATCACTAAAGATGCAATTGCTAGAAAACTTGATGAAGAAACTAAATAAAAGGTAAAAAATGAAAATAAGCTATAGATTAGTTATATTTATCTTAGCTTTAGTTTTTGGGATAGTTTTTTCTATCCCTACTTTTACTCAAAGTGAAGGGGCTAAGGTAAAATTAGGACTTGATTTACAAGGTGGAATGTATCTACTTTTGGGTGTAAAATATGATGATGCTATAAAAGCAAAATTAAAAACAACAGCAGCCACAATTAGGTATATTTCACAAAAGAAAGAACTTTATACTGATGATATTACAACTACAAATAATAGTGTAAAATTTACTCTTCTTGATAAAGATGATATGAAAAAAATGGATGAAGAATTAAAATCTCTTCAAGGATATAAAATAAAAAAAGAGATTAAAGATGATGAGGTTATATATACATTAACTTTAACTCCAAAAGAGATAGAAGCTACTAAGAAAAATGCTATAGATCAAGCTATTCAAACTATTAGATCTAGATTAGATGCGTTTGGATTGAGTGAACCTAGTGTTACAAAACAGGGACAAGACCAAATAGTAGTAGAACTCCCAGGAATAAAAACAAAAGCTGAAGAGGAAAGAGCAAGAAAACTTATCTCAACAGCAGCTCATCTAGAGCTTATGCAAGTAGATACTATGCATAATCCAACTACTGAAGCTGAAGCTGAAAAATATGGGGATAAAATATTACCTTCTAAAGATGGTAATCGTAAATATGTAGTAAAAGAGATTCCTATTTTAGATGGTAGTATGGTTACTGATGCGAGAGTAGGATACAATCAAGCAAATCAACCAGTAATTGATTTTACATTAAATAGTGAAGGTGCAAAAATCTTTGGAGATTGGACTGGTAAACATGTAGGAGATTATTTAGCTATTGTAATTGATAATAAAGTACTTTCAGCACCAGTTATTAAAGAAAGAATTGGTGGAGGTGCTGGTCAAATTACTGTAAATGATCCACAAGAAGCACATGATTTAGCTATTGCTCTTAGAAGTGGTGCATTACCAGCTCCTATTATTTTATTAGAAAAAAGAAGTGTAGGACCAAGTCTTGGAGCAGATAGTATTAAAGCTAGTATGATAGCTCTTATTAGTGGATTTTTATTAGTTGTAGTATTTATGGCTATTTATTATAGAACAGCTGGATTAGTAGCTAATATTGCTCTTTTTGTAAACTTAATATTAATTATTGCAGTTATGGCTATATTTGGGGCTACTCTTACACTTCCAGGTATGGCAGGTATTGTACTTACAGTAGGTATGGCTGTAGATGCTAATGTTATTATTAATGAAAGAATTAGAGAACTGATTAGAGAAGGTAAAAGTATTAAAAAAGCTATTGAAGGTGGATATAAAAATGCTATGAGTGCTATTGTAGATGCAAATATTACTACTTTAATAGCAGCTTTTGCACTTTTTGCTTATGGTACAGGAACTATTAAAGGTTTTGCTATCACTATGGCAATAGGTATTGTAGCAAGTATGCTTACAGCTATTCTTGGAACACATGGAATTTGGGAGTATTTAGAAAGAAAAATAAAACTTACTCCTAAAAGCTTTGGAATGAAGGTGTAAAAATGGAAATATTTAAACAAAATAAAACATATGACTTTATGTCAAAAAGAAATCTATTTATTTCAATTTCTTTATTTTTTATTATCTCATCTTTTGTATTAATGTTTACAAAAGGATTTAATTGGGGGATTGATTTTAAAGGTGGGACTGTTGTTCAAGTAAGATTTGAAAATAAAGCGCCATTAGCTCAAATCAGGGAATTATTAGCTAAAAAATATGAAGGGGTGAGTGTTACAAATTTTGGAAGTGATAAAGAAGTTATTATTAAATTTCCTGTAAAAGTAAAAAACTCTGTTACAAAAGATATGGGTGATACTATAGCTAAAATTTTAAAACCTCTTGGAAAATTTGAAGTTAGAAGAGTTGATATAGTAGGTGCAAAAGTTGGAGGAGAACTTACAGAAAAAGGTATTAAAGCACTAGCTTTTGCAATTATTGGGATTTTAATATATGTAGCATTTAGATTTGAATGGACATTTGCAGTAGCTTCTGTACTTGCTTTAGTACATGATATTACTATTTCACTTGGATTTGTAAGTTTATTTAATATAGATGTAAACCTTGATGTATTAGCAGCACTTCTTACAATTTTGGGATATTCATTAAATGATACGATAGTTGTATTTGATAGAATTAGAGAAGAGATAGTAACAACAAAAGAGAGAGATTTAGCATCTCTTATTAATAGTTCTGTATCTAAAACATTATCAAGAACAACATTAACTTCATTAACAACATTTTTTGTTGTGTTAACACTGTTTTTATTTGGTGGAGATATTATAAAACCATTTAGTTTCACTCTTTTAGTAGGGGTTGTTGTAGGTACTTATTCATCTATTTTTATTGCTTCACCACTTTTAATTTGGCTTGGATTTAAAATAGATGATTTTAGAAAAAATCTTGCTGAAAAAGAGAAAAGAAGAAGAGAAAAAGAGAAGCTTAGACAGCAATTTGAACAAGGAGTTATGTAATGGATTGGGGTAAGGTAATATATATATTTTTTTCTTTGATGTCACTTACATCAATAGCGGGGTATTTGTATGATCCTACAAGTAGTATGGGATTATTTATTGCACTTAGTGTAAATTTAGTATCTACAGTACTTAAAATTGGGGTTAAAAACTTATTAGCAGCTGAGCTTTTTGCTGCTAGTTTAGTAGCGGATTTACATTTAATTCCAGCTACTTATTATGAAGTTGTAAAACATAATTCTCATATAGCATTATCTTTAGCAGTAGGTGCATTTTTAGCTAATATTGTATCATTTGTATTTGCTGCTATTGAACTTGCAAAAAATAGAGAAGAGTATTAAGCAAAGGCTTTTGCCTTGAGCTTAAAATAAAGAGTTTAGGTAAACTTTTTATTTTAGGTTTAGAAAATAACAAGGAGAAATTTTATGCAATACAATCCAAAAGATATAGAAAAAAAATGGCAAAATTATTGGGATGAAAATAATAGTTTTGAACCTAGTGAAGATTATTCAAAAGAAAAAAAATATATTTTAAGTATGTTCCCTTATCCTAGTGGAAGAATACATATGGGACATGTAAGAAATTATAGTATTGGAGATGCACTTGCTAGATATTATAGACAAAGAGGTTTTAATGTACTTCATCCAATCGGATGGGATAGTTTTGGTATGCCAGCAGAAAATGCAGCTATAAAACATAAACTACATCCAAAAAAATGGACTTATGAAAACATTGATTATATGAGAAAAGAGTTAAAAGCTTTAGGTCTTAGTTTTTCAAAAACTAGGGAGTTTGCTACAAGTGATCCTGAGTATACAAGATTTGAGCAAGAATTTTTAATCAAAATGTATGAAAAAGGTCTTTTATATCAAAAAAAACAAACAGTAAATTGGTGTGAAACTTGTCATACAGTTTTAGCAAATGAACAAGTAATTGAAGGATGTTGTTGGAGATGTGATAATCCAATTATTCAAAAAGAGATGCCAGGATATTATATTGCAATTACAAAATATGCTGATGAATTATTAGAAGATATGAAAGAACTTAGAGATGGATGGCCAAAAAGAGTTCTTACTATGCAAGAAAACTGGATAGGTAAATCTAATGGATTACAATTTAAATTTAATCTAAGTGATGAAAGTAAATCAAAACTTGGTGGATGTTTTGATGGATATGAAGTATTTACTACAAGACCTGATACTATTTATGGTGTTACATATTCTGCTCTTGCACCTGAGCATGAAATAGTTACTTATATGATTCAAAATAATCTTTTAGATGAAGAAACAAAAAATAAAATTTTAAAAATGCAATCAGTTTTACCTAAAGATAGAGCTGCACAAGATAAAGAAGGTATCTCTTTAGGTATAGATGTAATTCATCCTCTAACTGGTGAAAAAATACCAGTATGGGTGGCAAATTTTGTATTAGTAGAATATGGAAGTGGTGCTGTTATGGCTGTACCTGCTCATGATGAAAGAGATTTTGAATTTGCAACAAAATATAATTTACCTATAAAACATGTGATTGAGCCTAAAGATGAAAAACTTATATTACCATATACACAAGCAGGTATATTAGTAAATAGTGGTGAATTTAGTGGAATGAAAAGTGAAGAAGCTAAAAATGCTATTATTAAAAAATTTGAAGAATTAGGTGTAGGAAAAGAAACTATTAATTATAAATTAAGAGATTGGGGAATTTCTAGACAAAGATATTGGGGAGCTCCAATTCCTTTTATTCATTGTGATAAATGTGGATTAGTACCTGAAAAAATAGAAAATTTACCAGTAACTTTACCTGATGATGTAGAAATAACAGGTGAAGGAAATCCACTTGAGACTCATCCAACATGGAAAAAATGTACATGTCCAAAATGTGGAAATGAAGCTACTAGAGAAACTGATACGATGGATACATTTGTTCAATCAAGTTGGTATCAATTTAGATATGTAACAGATTTTCATAAAAATCCAGATGTACCATTTAAACCAGAAGATGAAAAATATTGGATGAATGTGGATCAATATGTAGGTGGAATTGAGCATGCTATTTTACACCTTTTATATGCAAGATTTTTTACAAAAGCTTTAAGGGATTTAGGATATGCAAGTGTAAATGAACCATTTAGAAATCTTTTAACACAAGGAATGGTATTAAAAGATGGTTCTAAAATGTCTAAATCAAAAGGAAATACAGTAGATCCTGATGAGTTAATTAATAAGTATGGAGCAGATACTGCAAGATTATTTATTTTATTTGCTGCACCACCAGAAAAAGAGCTTGAATGGAATGATAAAGCTGTTGAGGGAGCATTTAGATTTTTAAGTAGGTTATATGCAAATCAATCAAAATGTCTAAAAACAGATAAAAAACCAACGCCAAAAGCCAAAACAAAAGAGGAAAAAACTGCAAGAAAGAAAATTTATGAAACTCTAAAAAAAGCAGATGAAGTATATAATAAAACATTTGCTTTTAATACATTAATAGCAAGTTGTATGGAAACATTAAATGATTTAAATAAAATAGATAATGCTGAAATATATACAGAAGGATATTGGATTATTACAAATGTATTAGAACCAATAGTACCTCATATAGCAAATGAGATTGCCGATAATTTATTTAATAGAGTTAATTTTGGTAATATTGAGATAGATGAAGATGCATTAAAAGATGATGAAATTACAATGGCTGTAACTGTAAATGGTAAGAAAAGAGCTGAAATTAATGTAAAACCAAATGAAGATAAAGAAAAATTAATAGAAATTGCAAAATCTGCAGTAGCAAAACAAATAGAAGGTAAACAAATCATTAAAGAGATAGTTGTACCAAACAAACTTGTTAATATAGTAGTAAAAGGTTAATAATGAATAATAAAATAGCTTTAAGCTTTTTGCTTTTAGCTTTTAGCTTAATAGGTTGTGGTTATAAACCATCTTCTCAATATACTACACCAATTTTAGGAAATTCTATAAATACTGAAGTAGATATAGATGTAGAAAATCCTACAGATTCTATATTTTTAAAAGATGCTTTAAATGAATCTGTTTTTTCAATATTTAATGCAAAAGTTGATAAAAATGGAAAATCAAAGATAAAATTAAAAATTAATTCGTCAGATATTACTGTATTGGATTATGATGCAAATGGATACCCAGTATTGTATAGAGCTAGTGCAGAAATTACAGCATATGTAACAGATGTAAATGGGACCTTAAATAAATATAGTGGGAGTGGAAATTACGATTTTTCATTAAATAGTAATTCTGTTTTAAGTGATAATCTAAAGCACAATGCATTAAAAGAAGCTTTTATAAGAGCTTTACAAGAGATAGAATTTAAAATAGCAAAAAAGGGAATAGAAAATGACAATTAAAGATGTAAGTAAAAAAACATTAGCACATTTTAAAGATTCAGGTTATGTATTTACTCCGGATGAATATCAAAAAGTATTTTGTAAAGAAGCAAAAAAGGCAAATGTCGTATTTGAAGATTGTAATAAGGTAGCTAGTTTAGTGCAAAAACTTGATAAAAAATATCAAAATCTATTAAAAAATTATAAGATAACTTCTCTTTCTGAACTAGTTATTTTTCTTATAAATAATATAAATAGAGAAGATGTTGATGCTACTAAAGAGTTTGCAAGTGAGTTAGTAACTTATACAAAAAGAGTTCTTCAAGTTATAGATATGCTACCTACAAAAGCTAAATATATTGCAAGTAAACATTTAGAGTTTTTAGAGCCTTTTATGAATACAGAAGACTTAGCTAAACTTAGAAATGAATGGCTTGAATTTATGACTGTATATGATGATAGCATAGTAAAAAAATATAAACAAAAATGTGGAATAAAAGGTGTAGATTTAGTAGAAATTTTACCAGAAATAGTGAAATGTTTTGAAAAAGATGATACAGATTTTAATGAATTAGTAGATGCTATTATTTTTTCACTTACACCAAGTTATGCTGGATTTATGAATGATGAAGTAGCTATTTTAAAAAAACATTTAAAAGAAGATGCTAGCTTAGTAACATCTAAAAACTTTTCTGAAGAATTAAAAATCCTTACAAAAAAAAGAATAAAAAAAGATAAAGAAGAACTTAGAAGAAAATTTGTAGATATAGATAAAATCACAGAAGCTTTATCTATAAAAATACTAAATTTACTAAAAACAAGTAATGCTTCAAGTGATGAAATTAAAGTTATATCAAAAGAGCTTATGAAAATTAATATGAATGATAATTTTGAAGCAGTAAGAGAAAAATTAATTACAATTACTGTGAGTTTAGATAAAGAGATTAATAAATTTGGTGAAGAGATAAAAAAAGAACATGATGAAATAACTCTTTTAAAGAAAAAAATAGAAGCTTTAGAAAATCAGCTAAAAGAAGTGAAAAAAGAAGCAAAAACAGATGATTTAACTAATATGTTGAATAAAAAAGCTTTAAATGAAGAATTAGAAAAACAAGAACAATTTTTTAAAAGACATGGAAGAAACTATAGTATTATTTTCTTTGATATAGATCATTTTAAAAATGTAAATGATACTTATGGACATGATGCTGGAGATGTGATTTTAAAAAGTGTTGGATTATTACTAAATAGATATAGTAGAGATATTGATATAGTAGGTAGATTTGGAGGAGAAGAATTTATTATTATCGCTCCTGAGACAGATAAAGAAGGTGCAAGAGTTTTTGCTGAAAAAATAAGAAAAATTATTGCAAAAACTAAATTTATGTATAAAAAAACAAGAATTAACATTACAATTTCTGCAGGTGTAGCAGATAGAAAAGAAACAAATTCAAAAGAAGAGACATTAAAATTAGCAGATGAAAGATTATATAAAGCAAAAAGAGGTGGGAGAAATAGAGTTGAAGCTGAATGAATTTTTAAATCAAAAACCATTATTTTATAATAAAATAGATTATGATAGAATGCCAAATTGTTGGAATGCAATTAAAAATAGTTTTAAAAAACCAAAAAAGATTATTCATATTATTGGTACAAATGGAAAAGGAAGTACAGGTAGATTTCTAGCTCATTATTTAAAAAATATGGGGTTTAATGTAGGGCATTATACTTCTCCTCATATTCTAAAATTTAATGAAAGAATTTGGATAAATGGTAAAGATATTGATGATGAAAGTTTAGAAAAAGCTCATCAATTTTTACAAAATACAATATCAAAAAAATATTTACAAACACTTAGTTATTTTGAATATACTACTATTCTTGCTATGAGATGTTTTGGTAATTGTGATTATGTGATTTTAGAAGCTGGACTTGGTGGTGAGAGAGATGCTACTAGTGTATTTGATAGAGATTTAACTCTTGTAACTACGATAGATTATGATCATCAATCATTTTTAGGTAATACTATAAGAGAAATAGCTACTACAAAATTAAAATCAATCAAAAATAGAGCAATTATAGGTAAACAAATACATGATGAAGTATATAAACTTACAGAAAAATATCCATTTTATTTAGATTATTTTGATAATTATGAAATTCAAGAAATTAGAGAATTTATAAAAAACAATAACTTTGCATCATATTTAGTAGATAATTTAGCTTTAGCTATGAGTGCAGTTGTAGAAGAGGGATTGCCTTTTGATTTGAAATATTTAAAAGGAGTGTCTCTTTTTGGAAGAATGCAAAAAATTGATAAAAATCTTTATATAGATGTAGGGCATAATCCTCTTGCAGCTAGAGTGATAGCAAATGAATTTAAAAATAAAAAAATAGATATTGTATATAATACATATGAAGATAAAGATTATAAAGAAATTTTAGAGATATTAAAACCGATTATAGATAAACTTTTTATCATAGATGTAGAAAATGACAGAATAGCAAACAAAGATGATGTAATGAATGTAGCAAAATCTTTAGGAATAGATGTAGCAGAATTTGATAAATTAAGAGATAAAACTACATTAGTTTTTGGTAGTTTTAGTGTGGTGGAAAAATTTTTAAATGAAAAATAGTATTTTAATAACAATAACAACTTTAAAAGGTAGTAAACAATATACAATTACACAGCTTATTAAAAAGTTTATTATTATTTTTGTGATTTTTTCTATATTATTTTTTGTAGCTACTTTTATGTTTATTTCTTATTTAAATGGAGTTATAGAGAAAAAAAACCAAGCATTAAAACAAACTAATAAAGAGATTGAATTAGTATTAAATCAAAAAAATAAATTACAAAATAAACTACAAATTTTAGAAAATAATATATCAAACCTTGAAAATATTATTAAACAAAAAGAAAAGTTAGTAAGTGAAGTTAATGATAAACTTGATGATATTGAAAGAATAATGCAGTTTGAACCACCTAAAAATACAACTTTAGTAGATAGAGTTGATTTAGCAAAAATAGATATAGTAGATAAAAAATTTGTATTAGAAAATATACCAAATGGATATCCAGTCCCTTTTATTGGAATATCATCTCCTTTTGGATGGAGAATACACCCTATTAAATATACAAAAGAGTTTCATCCTGGTCTTGATTTAAGAGCTAAAATGAATACACCAGTTAGAGCTACAGCTGATGGAATAGTAGAATATGCTAGATATCACAGAAGAAGTGGATATGGAAGGTTACTTATAATTGATCATAATTTTGGGTTTAAAACATTATTTGGACATTTAAATAAAATAATTGTAAAAAGTGGAGATTTTGTAAAAAAAGGGCAGATTGTAGCATACACAGGAAATACTGGACTTAGTAATGGACCTCATCTTCATTATGAAGTAAGATATATAGGTATGGTTTTAAATCCTTATCATTTTGTAAAATGGAATTTAAAAGACTATAATTATATATTCAAAAAGGAGAAAAAAGTAAAATGGCAATCTTTAATAAAGGCGATACAATGGCAAAAAACACTGATGCAACAACAATAATCTCTGTAGGAAGTAAAATAATTGGAGAGATGGAGTTAACTTCAAAACTTCATATTGAAGGTGAAATTGAAGGAAAAATAGTTTCTTCAAACTTAGTAAGTATAGGAAAGACTGGATTAGTAAAAGGGGAATTGAAAGCTAATAAATTATTAGTAGATGGTATATTTGAAGGAAAAGTAGAGGTTGAATTATTAGAAATTACAAAAAGTGGAAAAGTGATGGGTGAAATAATTATAAAAGATTTAATAATAGAACAAGGTGGGGTATTTGAAGGGACATCAACTTTAAAGAGAAAAGATGCAAGCAAAAACTCTTAATTTTTTAAAGACAAAACCACAAAACCTTATTACTTCAAATTATACACAAGCTATACAAGTAGCTGAAGTAGCTAAGTTTTTAGAGTTAGATTATTCTCTTTTACCAGATTTTAGAGCAAATATAGGAGATGATCTAAGAAGTTATAAAAATGAATTATTTGAATTAAATAAAGCATTATTTGAATTTTATACAAAAAACACTACTTTAATATCTCCTATAAATACAATTTTGAGAAAATTACCTAATAAAAAATATTATCAATCATTTAGTTTAGAATTTGCACAAACTATTGATTTACAAAAATTAAAAGAGAAATTGATTTTTTGGGGATATGAGGTTGTAACTATTATACAAGAAAAAGGGGAAGTTAGTTTTAGAGGAGATATTATAGATATTTATCCTATTAATTATGATACTCCATTTAGAATTTCTCTTTTTGATACTGAAATAGAAAATATTAGAAGTTTTGATGAATATACTCAAAAGTCTATAGAAGAAGTAGAAAGTATAGAAATAATACCTGCTATTGCTGCTTTAGATGAAGATGAATATAATGAAATACAAAAAAAGATAGATGAAAGTAAGTTTGATACATTTTATAAAGATTTTTACTCTTTAGGTTATTGGTTTTTAGATAAATCTTTGATTAGTGATAATTTCAATTTAGTTTATGATATGACTAAAGAGATAGAAGAGTTTAAAAGTTTTAATCAACTAGAAAATTTTAAATATTCTATAATACCAGAAACTGATTGTGAAGATTTTAAACCTGCAAATATAAAAGAATTTATAGAATTAAATAAAGATAAAAAAATCACTCTTTTAGCTAAAAATGAAGTTTTACTTAAAGAAAAAGGGATAGATTATCCTTTTAAAGAAAGTGATGCAGTAGTAAATATTAAATGTAAAGATGAATTTATAATATCATTAAATGAATTTAAATCTAAAAAAAGAAAAAATCCTATTATTTTACTTGATGATTTAAAAAAGGGTGATTTTGTAGTTCATTCTCAACATGGAATAGGAAAATTCAATGGTTTAAAACAGATAGAAGTCCTTGGAAAAACTGGTGAATTTGCAGAAATTTTATATGCAAATGATGATAAGCTTTTACTTCCTATTGAAAATTTAGATTTAATAGATAGATATATAGCCCCGGGTGGAGTTATTCCTACATTAGATAAAATGGGCAAATCTACTTTTGCAAAAAATAAAGAAAAAATAAAAGAGAAAATATTTGCAATAGCTGCTGATATTATAAAACTTGCAGCAAAAAGGGAAACTATACCACCAAAACCTATGAAGTTTGATGGTATAGAAGAGTTTATATCTCGTGCTGGATTTAGCTATACACCAGATCAGCAAAAAGCTATCAATGATATGATAGAAGAGATGAAATCTCGTGTAATGGATAGACTATTAAGTGGTGATGTGGGATTTGGAAAAACAGAAATAGCTATGGTTGCTTCATTTATTGCAGTAAATAGTGGATATCAAGTAGCGATTGTAGCACCTACTACAATTCTTGTAAGTCAACATTATGATACATTTGTAAAAAGATTTGCTGATTATGATATTAAAATAGCAAAAGTTGATAGATTTACTACTACAAAACAAAAAAAAGAGATTGAAGCAGGATTAAAAGAGGGTGAAATTGATATTATAATAGCAACTCATAGTGCTTTTAATCTAGAATATAAAAATTTAGGATTAGTTGTTATTGATGAAGAACATAAATTTGGTGTAAAACAAAAAGAAAAATTAAAAAATATGGTAGAAAATGTGCATTTGCTTAGTATGTCTGCTACACCAATTCCTAGAAGTTTAAATCTTGCACTTTCCAAAATAAAAGGGTTTAGTGCTTTAAATACTCCACCAAAAACTAAACAAGAAACTAGAACATTTGTAAAAGAATATTCAGATGAGCTGTTAAAAGAGGTTATTTTAAGAGAAGTTAGAAGAGGTGGACAAGTTTTTTATATTTATAATAATATAGCTTCAATTGAGATGAAAAAAGAAAAACTACAAAAACTTATTCCAAATTTAAGAATTCTTACTTTACATGCAAAACTTACACCTAATCAAATAGAAAAAGCTATGGCAGATTTTATAGATAAAAAATATGATTTAATCATAGCTACTACTATTATTGAAAGTGGTATTCATATTCCAAATGTAAATACTGTAATAGTAGAAAATGCAGATAGATTTGGTATAGCTGATTTACATCAGATTAGAGGTAGAGTAGCAAGAGGTGAGAATGAAGGGTATGCTTATTTTATAGTTGAAGATAAAGATAAAATTAGTGATGATGCGAAAAAAAGATTAATAGCTTTAGAAGAAAATTCATTTTTAGGAAGTGGAGCAGTTCTTGCTATGCATGATTTAGAAATAAGAGGTGGTGGAAATATTATAGGAACTGCTCAATCAGGACAGATAAAAAATGTAGGGTATTCTATGTATATTAAGATGCTTGAAGATACTTTAAAAGAGCTTAGTGGGGAAAAAGTAGAAGAAAAAGAAACAGAAATTAAACTAAATATAAATGCTTATATTTCTCCTGAAATAATAGAAGATGATAGAGTAAGAATAGAAATATATAGAAGATTAGCAAAATCAAAAACTTTAGATGATGTTTATGAGATTCAAAAAGAGGTAATTGATAGATTTGGAAAGATTGATAAAGTTACTAAAAATTTCTTTGAAAAAATAAAAATTAAAGTAATTGCATCACAAAAAGGGGTTATATCAATTTCAAATTATGGTGAGAATATCACAATACTTTATGAAAATGATAAAAAATTTATAAAAGCAAAAGCAAAAGATGATGAAATTATATTAGAGACTATTTTGGAGCATTTAAAGGATTGATTTTGAATGAGATATATGGGGAAGGGGAGTATTTATATCTACAAGAAAATAATAAACTAATTGTTTTTGATAAAGAACTTAATCAAAAAACAGTGATTAATATCAAAAATATAGCTATATTTAAGGATTTAGTTTTAAATATAGATGATGATATTGTTAAAATATATAAAAATATCAAATTATATTATTCATATCAACTTCCAAAAGCAATAAAAAATTTTATTATTAATGATTCTTATATTTTTAGTTTTGATAAGAATATTTTAACTGTCTTTTCTATTATAGGAAATAAAATAGTATTTAATTCAACTATTTCTAAAAATAATATAATTAATTTAATATATAAAAATGATTTATTATTTGTATTAACTTTAAAAGATATAATAGTATTAGATTTAATATCGAAAAAAATAAAATTGAAAATTCCTGTTGAAGCTAAACTTTTTGATACAGATGGTAAATATATTATAGTTGCAAAAAATAATATTTTATATAAGATTAATTTTGATAAAGATATTATAGAGTATAATTTGGATATAAATAATATAACTAAAATTAAGATAAAAGAAAATTATTTTTTTATTCAAGAAAACACAAACTTATATTTATTTGATACAAAAAATTTATATTTAGTTTCAAAAGTTTGTAAAGCTTTTGAAGTAAAAAATGGTATTATTTATGTATTAGAAAGTATAATTCAAAAATATTCCATTAATAAAGTATTAAAAAAGGATATAATAAAAATATTAACAGTTGATGATTCAGCTACGATGAGGTTAATAATTAAAAATGCTATTTTAAATAACTTTAAAAATGTATCTATATATGAAGCAAAAAATGGGAAAATTGCTTTAGATGTTTTAGAAAAGAACCCAGATATGAATATATTGTTTTTAGATTGGAATATGCCGATTTTAAATGGAAAAGATACAGTAGTGAAAATAAGACAAAATCATCAATATGATAATTTGAAAATTATTATAGCCACTACAGAAAATGATAAAAATAAAATTAAAGAGATGATTTCTTATGGAGTAAAAGGGTATTTAATAAAACCCCTTAAACCTACGAGTGTCGTGCCTGTAACTAAAAAAATGATAGAATTAATAAAACAAGAGAGAGAAAATGTTTGAAAGAGAAAATGATATACAACAAACTGTAGATTATATTACTAAAAGTTATCTTAGAAATGTTATGCAAATAGCAGTTTTTTATACTAGTAGTCATAAAATATATGGAATAAATATATCAAAAATTCAGACATTTCTTATAAAAGAGGAAACAGAAATTACTAAAACTCCATCTAGTAATGAAGTAGTATTAGGAGTTATAAAATTACAAGATGAAATAATAACTGTTGTTAATTTTGATAAATGGATAGGTGAAGATGTAAATGAAGAAGATTATAAAATAATTATAGTATGTAATTATAATGAAAGAAAAATAGGGATTTTAGTAAAGGATATAATAAAAATAGAAGAAAAACAAAGTGATGAATTAAAATTACCTAGTGGAAATGATCCTAAAGTTTCATATGTTACAGAAGTAGAAGTTGATGGTAAAAAAGAGCTTTGTATTATTTTTGATGCTGAGAAATTATTGTATGATGTAAATATTAAAGGTTCTACTACTATATATGATATAGAAAATATAGAAGAATTGCCTCCTATTATGAGTGATAAATTATTGCTTGTAGCAGAAGATTCTAAAATAGTTATAGATAAATTAAAAGAATTTTTTGATAAACTTATGATAAAATATGAAATCTATGAAAATGGAGATGCTTTAGTAAAAAGATTAGATAGTTTAGATGCTAATCAAGTTGGTTTAGTTATTACAGATATTGAGATGCCTATTAAAAATGGTTATCAAGTAATAAAATATATTAATGACACACCAAAGTTTAGTCATATACCAGTAATATCACTTACAAGTATGACAAATAAAGGTGTTTATGATAAAGTATCTAAATTAGGAGCATTGGCTTTAATAAATAAAGCAGATTTAAAAACATTATATAAATATATAAAACTATATATGGAGAGGTAGTATGATAAAAAGTATTAGAACAAAAAATATGTTATTAGGAATATCTATTTTTATAGCATTTATTATTTTACAAATAGTAGTTGCTATGAAGTTTCAGGGATTAAATAAAAATGTTACAGAGATGCAAAATGATAATAGTGTATTGCATAAGTTATATGAAGTTTATATTAATGAATTAAAATATAAACATTCTTTATCACAAGATGATTTGAATCTATTAAAAGAACAAATAAAACATCTACCACAGCAATATTTAAAACCTGTATTAACTAGATTAAATGCACACGATTTAAATAGTTTAGAAAACTTTTTAGAGGTTAATATAGCTTCATTAAATAAAAAATCTAAAAATATAATTATTGATGTAACTTATGAAAATATAATGATGTTTATAATTATTTTGATTATAAATATTGCCATTAATATAGCTTTATATCTATTCTCAAAACAAATTATTGATAATATTGAGGTATTAAAAGATGGATTGAAAAATTTCTTTAAATATTTAAATAGGGAAATAAAAGAAGTTGAAGAGATAAAAGTAAAAACAAATGATGAATTTAAAGATATGGCAGAGATGATAAATCAAAATATTGAAAAAATTCAAAAAGATATTCAAAAAGATATTGAAACAGTAGAAGAAATTAGAGCTTTTAGTAATAAAATGGCAAGTGGTGATTTTTCTAAACTTATTACAAAAACACCTGCAAACCCAGAAATTGCTGAACTTAAAAAGACTCTAAATCGTTTTGTAAAAGATATTAAAAAAACATTTGATTCTATTTTAGAAATTTTAGATGAGTATAAAAATGAAGATTATTCTAGAAGATTAAACTTAAATGCTAAAGGGGAAATAAAACATTTAATAGATGGAGTAAATGCACTTGGAAATGCACTTGAGATAGGTGCTATTAAAATAGAAAAATCACTTACAGAAAAGAGTGATATATTAAAAAATACTTCAAATACATTATCAGAAAATATTGATTCATTAGCAAAAGCATTAGCTACTACTAGTAAAAATGTAGATATAGTATCGGAAAAAACTTCTGATATTACTGATAATATTAAAAATACTGTAGATAAAATAAATAAAATGAAGATTATTTCTGATGAAACTAAATCGGATGCTTTAAAAGGTGAAGAATTAGCTTTAAATACATTAAAAGCTATGGAAGAGATAGCAGAATCAACAAGTGCTATTCAAGAAGCTATTACTATTATTGATTCTATTGCATTTCAGACAAATATTTTAAGTTTAAATGCTGCTGTAGAAGCTGCTACAGCTGGAGAAGCTGGGAAAGGTTTTGCTGTAGTTGCTGGAGAAGTTAGAAATTTAGCAAATAAAAGTGCAAGTGCAGCTAAAAAAATAAAAGATTTAGTAAACAAAACAGAAATTAAAGCTAGTGAAGGTATTGAAATATCTGATAATATGAAAAATAATTTTCTTGGAGTAGTAGAAAAGATTAATTTAACATCTGATTATGTAAATGAAATTACAGATGGAGCAAATTTAGAAGCTCAAAAAATTGAAGAGATAGATGATTCAATAAAAGAGATTCATGAAATGACAGAAGAATCAAAAACTATTATGCAAAATACATATGTAGTAACATATGATTTAAGTCAAATAGCTACAGAACTTTATGAAGAGGTAAATAAAGCTAATAATGGATGAATTAAAACAAGTCTTTTTAGAAGAAGCGGAGGATCTATTTTCAAATATTAATGATATATTATTTTCTTTGGAAAATCGTGAGATTACAGATGAAGAATTAGATTCTCTTTTTAGAGATTATCATACTTTAAAAGGTGGAAGTGGTTCTGTTGGATTTGAACAGTTTGTTAAGTTGGTGCATTTATTAGAAACTTTTTTAGATAAGCTAAAAAACAAGCATATAGTTTATATTCCTGAAATCACAGATTTTTTAATAGATACTACTGAAAAATTAGAAGTTATTTTAAAACAAGAAGCTAATAATCAATTAGATAAAAATGTAGTTGAAGATTTATTGACAGAAATATCACAATCAATAGAAAACTTTGAACATTTTGAACATAATAAAAGACCATTAGATTTAAGAGGTGGTGATGAGATAGTTGATATTTTAGATAAATTAAAATTGATGAAAGAACACCATCATTTACCTATTAATGAGACATTTAGATTAGTACATACATTAAAATCTGGTGCAATGATGTTAGGTTTAGATTCTTTTAAGGAATTTGTATCTTTAATAGAATCTCAATTAATGTATATTAGAGATAATAATATTCAAGATGAAGAGCGTATTTATAGTATTATTAGTCTATTTTTAGAATATAGCGAGCAGATTTTAAATAATGAATTAAATGGAAATATTAAGTTAAATAAACAAATTATAGAAAATATTTCAAAGCAATTAAATAAAAATGATGATATTGGATTTGTATTATTTGATGAAAAGATTGATGAATTAAAACAACCTTCTAAAAATCCTATAAAAAAATCAAATAAAAAAGAAAAACAAGAATTACAAAAGTCTTTTAAAGATTTGATTTCTAGTAGTTCTATTAGAGTAAATTTAGAAAAAATAGATAATTTAATGAATAGAGTAGGGGATTTAGTTATTACAAAAAGTATGCTTTATGATTATGCTAATTCTTTTGAAGATTTTGATATAAAAAATAGTTTTTATGAGAAATTAGATGTTTTAGATAGAAATATTAGAGAATTACAAGATGCTGTGATGAGTGTTAGAATGATAAGTATGGATTCTATTTACTCAAAAATACCAAAAATTATTAGAGATATTTCTAAAAAGTTAAATAAAAAAGTGAAATTTGAACATTATGGGGATAATGTTGAGATTGATAAATTAATGTCTGAATCTTTAATGGATCCTTTGACACATATATTAAGAAATGCTTTAGATCATGGTATAGAAACTCCTGAAGAGAGAAAAAGATTGCATAAACCAGTAGAAGGAAAAATTGTAATTACAGCATCTCAAGAGAGTGGACATATTGTTTTGAAAATAGAAGATGATGGAAGAGGAATAGATGCTCAAAAAGTAGCAAAAAAAGCTCTTGAAAATGGTGTTATTACTCAAGAAGAATATGAAAGAATGAGCGAAGATGAAAAAATTATGCTGATTTTTGCTCCTGGACTTTCTACTGCTGATAAAGTTAGTGATATTAGTGGTAGAGGTGTTGGTATGGATGTGGTTATGAATAATATAAACGCAATAGGTGGTAAAATAAAAGTTAAAACAAAATTAAATAAAGGAACTACTTTTATAATCTCTATTCCTTTAACTCTTGCTATTTTAGATGGATTGAATATCAAAATAGGTGAGTTTGAGTTTATTATTCCTCTTAATATGATTATAGAATCTTTTCAACCTATAAAAAGTATGATTAAACAAGTTATTAAAGATAATAATGAAATAATAATGCTTAGAGATGAATTTATTCCTGTAATAAGATTACATAAATTTTTTGGAATAACACCTAAATATTCTAAATTAACCGATGGTATTATAATTATTTCTATGGTAGGGAGTAAGAAAGTAGCTCTTTTTATAGATGAGTTTTTTACACAAGCACAAATAGTTGTAAAATCTTTAGATAAAAATTATAAAAAAGTAAAAGGGATTAGTGCAGCTACTATTAGAGGAGATGGAAGTGTTGGTTTGATTTTAGATGTGCAGAGTATTGTAGAGGAGAATAAATGAAAGAATTTGTGGTGTTTAGTTTAATCAATGAACTATATGGAATAGATATTCAAAAAGTAAAAGGGATTATTGTATACTCACAAATAAAAATAACTCCTTTATTTAATGAAAAACCATGGATTTTAGGTGTTACAAATATTAGAGGGGAAGTTATTCCTGTAATAGATTTAAGAAAAAGATTTTCACATAAAAGTAAATATACAGATGAAACTGTAATGATTATTATATTGACTAAAGAGGGGAAATTTATGGGGGTTGTAGTAGATTATATTTTAAGAATAGATTTTATAGATGTAGATGATATTAAACCTATAAATATGTTACAAAGTATAGATGAAAAATATTTAGATGGCTTTGTAAAAACAAAAGAAGATGAAATGGTTAGTTTATTTAATATAGATTTACTTTTAGATATAAAAGAAATAGGATGAAATCACATATTATAAAGGCAATAAAACATTACTCTAAAGTTATTACACATAAAGATATATTTGTTGTTGATAGCTTTAGTTTTAAAGATTGTAGAGCTAGTAGTATTGTAATATATGCTAAAGAGTATAATCTAAAGTTTTTGATTAATATAGAATATACTTCATTAAAGAATTTATCTCAATTATTATTTAATAAAATAGATAATGAATTGATTGAGGATTTACAAAAAGAACTTATAAATACAATAGGGGGGTATTTTGCCGATTCTTTCTTTAAGAAAGGTTATACGTTGTCATTACCAGATATAGAGAAAGAATGTGATAAAATAAATAATATTTTTTTTAGAAATGATATGTTAAAGCTTAGTGTAAGATTAAAGGTGGGGTGATGGAAGAATTAAAAGCAGTTGTAATAGATGATTCAAAAACAATTTTATATTTAGAAAAGCAATATTTAGAAGAATTAGAAATAGAAGCTGAAATTTTTTCAGATGCTATAGAGGCTATTAAATATATAAAAGAGAATAATATAGATTTTGTATTTGTAGATTATGTTATGCCTAAAATAAATGGCTTAGATGTAATAAAAGAGATTAAACCTTTTTTTGATGGTTTGATAGTTATGATAACTTCTGTAGGGGAAAATGAATTAAAATTAAAAGCTTTAGAAGCAGGTGCTGTAGAGTTTATTAATAAACCTATTGTTAAAGCTGAATTTTTAGCGACAGTAAGAACTTTAGCAAGAATAAGAATGCAAAAAATGATGTTGGAAGATGAAAAAAAATTAGTTCAAGCTGAAGTTCAATTACAACTTGCAAATATTAAAAAGCAAGAAAGAGAAACTTTAGAAATATTAGCAAATGTATCTGAATATAGGGATGAAAATACATTTTTACATGTTAAAAGGGTTGCTGAATATTCTAAGATTTTATCTAAAGCTTGTGGATTAAGTAATGAAGAAATTGAATTAATATATTTGGCTGCACCTCTTCATGATATTGGTAAAGTAGGAATTAGAGATAATGTATTATTAAAAACTGATAAATTAACAAAAGAAGAATATGAACTTATGAAAACTCATACTACAATAGGGTATGAAATTTTAAAAAACACTTCTTCACCTATTTTACAAATGGGAGCAAAGATTGCATTAACTCATCATGAAAGGTGGGATGGAAAAGGATATCCATATGGTAAAAGTGGAAAAGAGATACCAGTTTATGGAAGAATAGTTGCTCTTGTAGATGTATTTGATGCTTTAACAGCTAGAAGACCTTATAAAGAACCATGGAGTTTAGCTGAGGCGTTAACTTTCGTGTTAGATAATAGTGGTACAATGTTTGATCCAGAAATAGTAGATAAATTTTTGGAAGTATATGAAGAAATTTTTGATTTCTATAAAATCAGTGAACAGGAGATAAAATGAAGGTTTTAATAATAGAAGATGATGAAGCAATTGTAAATATGCTAAAAAAGGGTTTAGAAGATGAGGATTTTGTAGTAGATATAGCAAAAAATGGGGATGATGGAGAATATATGGCAGAAACAAATCATTATGATGTGATTATTTTAGATTGGATGTTGCCAAATAAAGAGGGGATAGAAGTTTTAAAAGATATTAGACAAAAAGGTGTTTTAACTCCAGTTTTAATGCTTACAGCAAAAGATACTACAGATAATAAAATTGAAGGTTTAAATAGTGGTGCTGATGATTATTTAGCTAAACCTTTTAGTTTTGATGAGTTATTAGCAAGACTACATGCAATATATAGAAGAAGTGTTTTAAAAGGTAGTAATAAAGTCAAAATAGGAAATATTGAGATTGATTTTGATTCTAAGGTAGTAAAAAAAGATGGAAAGTTAGTAGATTTGACTGCAAAAGAATATGAATTATTAGAATTTTTAGTATCACATAAAGGAAGTGTTGTATCAGCTGAAATGATTCAAGAACAGCTTTGGAATAGTGAAGAATTTGTTACAAGTAATGTTATACAAGTTATTGTGTATAGATTAAGAAATAAATTATCAAAAGATTTAATAAAGTCAAAAAGAAATTTAGGATATTTTATTGAGTGAGCATAGAGAAAATCTAAAAGCCATTGTTTTATGGTGGCTTGGGACTTTTATAGCATTACTTTTAATTATTTTTAATACGATTTTCTATGAAATGTTAAAAAAATCGTTTTATACAAGAGTGGAAAATTCATTGGCTATTGTCGCTAATCAAACTAAAGAACATATTATTCCTAATAGTGAAAAAGTAATTACACTTCCTCAAAAGCTTGATTATCCTATTTCACCAGTAATGATAGCAGTTTTTGGTGCTAAAAATATGAAGATTGTAGCAAAAACTGTAACTTTTATGGATATACCTATGTATCCATATTTAAAAAGTAGTAACAATTTTTTTATTGTAAAAACAAAAAAATATGGGAAAATTTCTATATATATTTCTCGTATTATTTCTCCAATGAAAGGATATATTGTAGTAGCTACACCTATGTATAGTGTAGATGAAAAATTACAAGATATTTTGATTAAAATGTTGATTTTGAATCCAATTTTATTATTAGTATTGTTATTTGGAGCTAATGTGATTTTAGATAGGATTTTAAATCCTATTAAAGAGATTACTAAAGCAGCAAGTGAGATTAGTGTAGGGGATTTAGATAGGATTATTCCTTTACCTATGCAAAAAGATGAAATTTATGATTTAGTACAAGCTTTTAATAAAATGGTTATTCGTTTAAGAGATGGTGTAGAGATGATAGAAAGATTTAATAGTGATGTATCACATGAATTAAAAACTCCTCTTACTGTTTTAAAAGGTGAACTTGAAATTGCACTTAGAAAAGATAGAGATTGTGAGTATTATAAAAATACTTTAAAGGTATCTTTAGTTGAAGTAAATAATCTTATAGAAATGGTTGAAGAGATGCTTTTATTTACTAAAATAGAAAATGAAATAGATAAAAAAGAGTCTGTAAAAGTAGATGAGGTTTTATTATCTGTTGTGTCTAGCTTATCTAAAAAAGCTAAAGATAAAGGTGTTTCTTTAAAAATAGAAAGACTAGAAGCTTGTGAGATAGAGACTAATCCTATTTTAATTAGAACTATTTTTGTAAATATAATAGATAATGCTATTAAATATAATTTAGAAAATAAAAATGTTTATATATCTTTATATTTACAAAACAATACTCTTATATTTGAAGTGAAAGATGAAGGAATAGGTATTAAACAAAATGAAATAAGTAAAATAACTGAAAGATTTTATAGAACAGAAAAATCAAGAAATAGAGGAGTAAAAGGATTTGGACTAGGACTTTCTATAGTAAAAAGAGCCTTAGAGATATTAAAAGGTGATATTCAAATAGAATCAGAAGAAAATAAGGGTACAAATATAAAAATTTTAATAAAATTGTAAAATTTTTGTAAAAATTATATTTTTTTTTGATATAATACCGCTCGGTAACAAAGTTCTATTTTAATTTACTATTTTTTCATACGACACTCCTTTATAAATTTAGTAACTATTATTATATGTTTCTTTGTTACCATTTTCCCCTCCCCCCTTTTTTTGATATAATTATAAAAAAGGCTACAAAATGTCTCGCATAAATGAAATCATAGAAGAAATAGAAAAACTAGAAAAAGAATTAAATGAAGAACTTGATAAAAAAATTCAAGAAAAAAAAGATTATGCTAAATTAACATTTAAAGAATTTATACTTTATTTTACTTCAATCCCATTTTTAACATTAATAACTTCACCTATTATATATGCTATGGTTATTCCTGCATGGATTTTAGATGGATTTTTATGGGTATATCAAAATATAAATTTTAGAGTTTATAAAATTCCTTTTGTTAAAAGAGAAGATTATATAGTATATGATAGAGGAAGTTTAGAATATCTTCATCCTATAGAAAAATTAGGTTGTGTATATTGTAGTTATTTTAATGGGCTTATGGCATATTCATCAGAAATAGCATCTAGGACAGAGCTTTATTTTTGTCCTATCAAACATAAAAAAAGATTAGCCTATAGACATAAATATTATAAATATTTTGTAGATTATGGTAATGCTAAAGCATATAGAGAAAATTTAGAAAAACTTAGAGAACAGTTAAGAGAATATAAGTTTTCTTGCGAAAAACCTAAAAATATGTTATAAAACTAAATAAATTGAAGTATATAAACTAAAAAGGCTTTTTAAATGAAAGAATTTATCAAAAAAAGATTTTTAATTGAATTTGATATAGATGAAGATGAATTTGAAAAATTTTACAATGAATATGAAAATATTAAACCATTTAAAGCTAATGAAAATATTTTTGAAACTGGACAAAATATATCTAAAGAAGCACATTATATTTTGAGATTAGCTTCTACTTATCATATGAGAGAAGTTCTAAAAGCACTTAAAATAGATTTAAATGATGATAATGTAAAAGAAGAACTTGAAAATGGAAATATAGGAACATTTGGAAGAATTGCAAAGATGTTTAGTGGGGCATATATTGATGATACAGATGAATTAATGTCTGGAAGATTTAATCCTCCTCCTAGAATGGCCGTATTTCCAAATGAAAATGATAATCATAATCCTGTATTTGTAAAAACAGATTTAAATGCTGTTTGTTCTCATCATTTTATTAGATTTGGTGAAGATTATTTTGATGAAGATTCTTTTATTGTAATTGGATATATTCCTAGAAAATATCTTGGAGGAATATCAAAAATCAATAGATTTGTTAATTGGTGTGCAAGAAGAGGGTGGTTGCAAGAAGATTTAACTAAATATATTGCTACACAAATAGAAAAAAATTTTCAGACAGATTCTGTGTATGTAGGATTATTTAATCTAAAGCATGGATGTACGGCATATCGTGGAGCTTGTGATACAAGAAGTGGTACTACTACTATTTATGTTAGTGGTGAATTTAAAACAAATCCAGATTTAATTCCTCCGAAGTATAGGGGTTAATATGAAATGGATTATAGATAAACAGTTTGATTTTTGTTATGGACATCGTGTATGGTCTCAGGAGTTAAATGCAGAATTTAGTTTGGATAGTTGTCTTGCATGTCGTCATCTTCATGGGCATCAAGGAAAAATAAAAATTTACTTAGAAAGTGATAATTTAGAAAATGGAATGGTTACAGATTTTAAACATCTTAATTGGTTTAAAGAATGGCTTGATAATGTATTAGATCATAAATTTATTATAGATAAAAATGATCCATTGTTTTTTGATTTAATGAGTCATTACTCTAAAGACGGAAAAATGGATGAAGAAAAATTTTTCTATTTTGAAGAGGGATATTGGTTATGTGATTTGAATTTTATTACCAATAGTGCTTTGAGAGAAAAATATGAGGGAATGGTTGTAGTTGATTTTATTCCTACTAGTGAAAATATTTCAGCATGGCTTTTAGAAATAGCAAATAAAAAAATGCAAAAACTTGGGATTAAAGTAGTAGCAATTGAATTTTGGGAAACTCCAAAAAGTCATTGTAGAGTAGAAATTTGATTTTAATTAAAAATTTTGGTAGAATTTCGCACAAATTTTTTTAAAAAGGAAAATTAAAATGAAAAAAGATATCCATCCAACATATGTTCCTTGTCAAGTAACTTGTGCTTGTGGTAACAGTTTTGAAATCTATACAAACACAGATACTTTAAGAATTGAACTTTGTGATAAATGTCATCCATTCTATACTGGAAACGAAAAACAAATCAGTGCAGGTGGTAGAGTAGATAAATTTAAGAAAAAATACGGAATTAAATAATTGCTCACACTTGTTCCAACACCTATCGGAAATCTTTCCGATATTTCAAAAAGAGCCATTGAGGCTCTTAATGAAGCTAATATAATATTTTGTGAAGATACTAGAGTCACAAAAAAACTACTAAATCTACTTCAAATAGATTATTCAAATAAAATTTTTTATTCTATGCATTCTCATAATGAAAATGAAATTATTTCAAAATTAGATATTTCTATATTTGATAAAAATGTAGTATATGTAAGTGATGCTGGAATGCCAGGAATTAGTGATCCTGGAAGTAAACTTATTCAATATGCTCAAGAACATGATATAAAATATGATGTTATTCCTGGAGCAAATGCAGTACTTACAGCATTTGTAGCTAGTGGTTTTGAAGGGGAATTTACATTTTTTGGATTTTTACCTCATAAAGGAAATGATAGAGATAAGAGACTAAAAGAGGTTATTAATCATGATAAGATAGCCATTCTTTATGAATCGCCACATAGAATAGAAAAATTACTAAAAGAATTAAAAACAGAAATACCTGATAGAATAGTTTTTTTTGCAAAAGAACTTACAAAAGTTCATCAAACTTTTATTAAAGATTTTGCCAAAAATATAGAATTAAAAAATACTAAAGGTGAATGGGTTGTAGTAATAGATAAAACTACAAAAAATGATACTCTTACATTAACATATGATGATATTTTAGCTTTAAAACTACATCCAAAAGAAAAAGCCAAGCTTTTAAGCCAAATTTCTACAAAAACTACTAAAGAAATATATAACGAACTTATAAATTTATGATAAAATATCATTATGATAGTTTATGGAAAAAGAATTTTTTATTATATTTTAGAAAATCATAGGGATATTGTTAAAGAAATAATACTTTCTAAAAAATTAGACAAAAAAGAGTTTGCTAAATTACAAAAGTTTAATATACCAATTAAATTAGCAGATAATAAAAAAGCTCAAGCAATGTCTAAAGGGGGAAATCATCAAGGATATTTTCTTGATATAGATTTTTCTCCAAAAGAAAGTAAGAATATAAAAGAGTTGAATTCAGTACTTATTTTGGATAATATTACTGATATGGGAAATATTGGCGCTATTGTTAGGACTGCATATAGTTTTGGAATAGATACTATTATTGTAACAGGTATAAATGAATTGAAATGGGAACCTGTTATTCGTATGAGTGCTGGTGCTGCTATTGATATGCCTATTTTAGTGATTAAAAATATTTTAGATGTTATTAATGACCTAAAAACAAATAAATTTTTAATTGTAGGTGCTGATATGAATGGAACACATTCTGTATCAAGAAAAGATAAAGTAGCATTAGTTATGGGAAGTGAAGGGGAAGGACTTTCAAAAAGAGTTAAAGATAAACTTGATGAAGTTATTTCTATTGAAATGAAAAGAAAATTTGACTCTTTAAATGTAAGTGTAGCAGCAGGTATTTTAATGGATAGGATTTATAATGGATAAACTATTTTTGCAACATTCAATTTCGGAAATTTCGGCTAAGACACATATATCTCCAATTATTTTAGAAAAACTAAAAAATGAAGAGTTTTCTAAAATTAGTAAGATTAAAATCAATGGTTTTATAAAAATATTAGAAGAAGAATATCCAGAACATGACTTTTCGAAATTGAAAGCAAAAGTAGTTTCATATTTTGATACTTCAAAGGCAGAAATTGCAGATATTGCAAATAATACAGCAGAAGAAAAAAAATCTAATAAAAAGATATATATTATAGTTTTTATTTTATTGATAGGAATTATTGCTTTAATGTTTTTAAATTTAAAAAATAATAAAGTAGTAAGTGAAGTTAATAATAGCTCACAAAAAACAGTTGTAATAGATAAAAAAGATGTTAATAATAGTATAAATGAGAATAATACAACCTCTGAAAAAGATATTGAAAAAGCAACAAATTTAGATACTCAAGCTATAGATAATAAGATTGAACAAGAAGTTAATGAAGTTAATAATACAACTAATATTTCTATAGAAACAAATAATACAGATAATAATGTAAATAAAGAAGAAAATTTAACACTTGTTGTGATTCCTTTAAAACAAGTATGGTTTAAAGTGACATATTTAGATAACTTTAAATCTAAAGAATATTTAACTTCTCATGAAGTTGATTTAAATGGAAGTAGACCTTTATTTATTAAATTTGGTCATGGATTTATAACATTAAAATATAATAATGAAACACTTAATCCAAATACAAAAAAGATAACTAGAATTATATTAAAAGATAAAGAATTAAATATTACAAAAAAAAGAATAAGAGAGTTTGAATGAAAAAGTTAATTGTTTTTATTATGTTGATGAATATACTATTTGCTTTTGAAAATAGTAAAATAGAAAATCTAATGGGAAAAGAGCAGTTTACATCATATAATCAATTATTATCTAAAATTTTCCCTAAAAAACATTATACAATTTATGAAATTTTAGATATTTTAAAAAATAATGGATTATTAGATTTGTTTTTTACTGAACCGAGAGTAGTTACTACTAATTTTACATTCAAAGGTGGAGATAATATATTAAATACAAAAATTTTAAATGATAGTTTAAGATCTTTAGGATATTATTATTTTTATCCAAAAAATATAATAAAACAAAAAGATAAATTATCGATAGATATAGAGTTTAAATCTGAACATTATATAGACCCTGTTTCATTTATTGATGAAATAAATTCTAGAGGATGTGAGATTTTAGATGTGTCTAGAGAAGGTGAAGAATATTTATATAAGCTTTCTTGTGAAAATGGTATTATTAAAGAAGCTAATATTTTAACAGATGAAAATGAAATGTATCTAAAAGCTAATGGTGTTTATTGGTTAGTTAATGATGATTTTAATAAAATAAATATTCAAACAAAAAATATAGATTTTTGGCATCCTTCAGTATGGTTTTATGATGAACAATTAAACCTTTTGAATAATATTAAAATAAACAAAAAAAGAACAAATATCACTCTTAATATTCCCGCCAGTTGTAAATATATAAAAATTATGGATATTTATAGTGGGGAAAATTTTAAAAGAGGAATAATAGTTAAAGGATTAAAATGAATGAATTTGAAAGAATAGAAAGATTACCAAATTATATTTTTGCTGTTGTTAATGACCTTAAAATGCAAGCAAGACGTGCTGGTGAAGATATAATAGATTTTTCTATGGGAAATCCAGATGGTATGACACCTAAACATATTGTAGATAAACTTATAGAATCAGCACAAAAGCCAAAAACTCATGGATATAGTGTAAGTAAAGGTATTTATAAACTTAGAGAAGCTATTACAAATTGGTATGCAGATAGATATAATGTAACATTCGATCCAGAAACAGAAGCAGTAGCTACTATGGGAAGTAAAGAAGGATATGTTCATTTAGCACAAGCTGTTACAAATGTGGGAGATGTTGCAATTGTACCAGACCCAACTTATCCTATTCATTCATATGCTTTTATGCTTGCAGGTGCAAGTGTTAGAAAAACAGAACTTATTTATAATGATAAGTATGAGTTAGATGAAGATAGATTTTTTGCTGATTTAGAAAAAGCTATGATTGAATCAGTACCAAAACCAAAATTTTTAGTATTAAACTTTCCTCATAATCCAACTACAGTTACTGTAACAAAAGAGTTTTATCAAAGAGCTGTAGATTTTGCTAAAGAGAATGAATTATGGATTATTAGTGATATAGCTTATGCAGATATTACATTTGATGGATATAAAACACCTTCTATTTTTGAAGCAAAAGGTGCTAGAGATGTTGCAGTTGAGAGTTTTACACTTTCAAAAAGTTATAATATGGCTGGATGGAGAGTAGGTTTTATAGTAGGAAATAAGACATTGATAGGGGCTGTGCAAAAATATAAATCTTGGATAGATTATGGTATGTTTACTCCTATTCAAGTAGCAGCAACTGTAGCTCTTAATGGACCTCAAGATTGTGTAAAAGAGATTACAAAAAATTATGAGCATAGAAGAGATGTATTGCTTGAAAGTTTTGAGCATGCAGGATGGAAAATAAATAAAAACAATGCAACGATGTTTTGTTGGGCTAAAATTCCAGAAAAATGTCAATTTATGGGTAGTTTAGAGTTTTCAAAAAGACTTCTTACTGAAGCAAAAGTAGCGGTTTCTCCAGGTATTGGGTTTGGTGCTTATGGTGAAGGGTATGTAAGAATTGCTCTTATTGAAAATGAAAAGAGAATTCGTCAAGCAGCAAAAAATATTAAGAAATTTTTAGAGAAATTTTAATGAAAATATTAGTAATAGGAGCAGGTGGAGTAGGTGGCTATTTAGCAGGGAAACTTGCTAAATGTGGTTTTGACACTACTTTGTTTGCTACATCTAAGACTAATGAATTTATTAAAAAACATGGATTAAAAATTATTGATACAAAAGAAGAATTTTCTATTTGTATTAAAACTACTCCACAAGGAATATATGATATTATTATTCTAGCTACAAAAAGTTATCATTTAGATGATGTAATACCTATTATTCAAAAGCATTCAGATAAAAATAGTATTGTTTTACCTCTTTTAAATGGAGTAGGGCATTTTGATAAATTAAAACAATTTAATCTAAAAAAAGGGTGTATTTATATAGTTTCTCATAAATTAGATATAAATGTTATTCAAAAAAAAGCTGATACTTTTTATTTGTGTTATGAAAAAGATGAAAAATTAGATTTAGTGTTTGATAAATGTAAAGATTTAAAATTTAAATCAAGTGAAAGCATTGATAGTGATGTATGGAAAAAATATCTTTTTATAGCTACATTTGCAACACTTACAAGTTACTATAAACAACCTATGGGATGGGTAATTGAAAACAAAGAAGAAGAAGTAAGAGAATTTATAAAAAGAATGATTAATCTTGCTCCAATTACACTTGATTATGAAAAAGAGATATCAAAAATTATAAAACAAGCAAAAAATATCCCTTTTGATTCTAAAACATCTATGCAGATTGATTTTGAAAAAGGGAATATGACTGAGCTTGATAATTTAGTTGGATATTTAGCAAAAGATGAATTTATAAATAAATATTATCAGGAGTTAAAAAATAGATAAATTATTTTTAGTTTTAGGAATTGTTTTTATAATAATTGCTATTTTATTACATTTTAAAATTCCTCTTTTTAAATTACCAGGAGATATTGTATATCACAATGGTAATTTTTCTTTCTATTTTCCAATTACAACTTCAATTATTTTAAGTATATTCTTTAGTTTAATTTTAAAAGTTTTAAAATGAGACTTTTTATTGCAACACCAGTGACATTACCTTTTTATCAAATAATAAAAGAAAAATTTTCACCTTATATAAAAGGAAAATGGGTAGAGGGGTATAATCTACATATTACTCATAAATTTATAGGTGATGATAATCCAGAGAATTGGAAAATAAATTTAAAAATCCCAAATGAAGAAATAGAGATAAAAAATTTTGGTGTTTTTAATAATAAAATATTATATATGAAAGCATTTTCAGCAAATATAAACTATATTTCAGAACAGTTAAATATAAAAAATTTTATTCCTCATGTGACTTTATGTAGAATAAAACAATATAATAATGAAATTTTTAATAATTTAGAATTAGATTTATCTACAAAAATCCCCTTTGAAGTCTATTTATATGGCTCTATTTTGACAAATAAAGGTCCAATTTATAAAAAATTACATAAATTTTAATATTTCTTGACTACAATCAATGAAATCAAGTTCCAATCCTTTTATAATTATGAAAATTAACAATTAAAAAGGAGCCAAAATGGGTTTATTTGATTTTTTAGGTGGTGGAAATAGTAAAGAATGTAGTCAAAAAGATTGTCATCCAAAAATGTTTTGTTATCAATGTGAAATGAGTATGCCAGAAGGTTGTGGTGCTCACGGACAAGAAATCGGTACTTGTGGTAAAACAGCTACAAAGTCTAGACTTCAAGATTTAATGACATTTGGATTAAGAGGACTTTCTGCATATAGAGAACATGCAAGAGAACTTATTGATATGAATCCAAATGCAGATGATTTAAAAACATTAATTGAAATTGATGATGTAATGAGTGAAACATTATATTTCACACTTACAAATGTAAACTTCAACTTTAATGAGCATATCGCACAACTTATGAAAGTTGGTGAAGCTGGTGTAAAAGTTATGGATTTATTAAGTGGTGGACATACAAACGTTCTTGGTGTACCAACTCCTGTTACAGTTACACAAAATAAAGCTGAAGGAAAAGGGATTTTAATTTCTGGACATAATCTTGATATGTTACATAAATTACTTGAAAGAATTGAAGAGAGAGGATTAAGTGATAAAATCAATGTATATACTCACTCTGAAATGTTACCAGCTCATGCATATCCAGAGCTTAGAAAATTCAAAAATTTAAAAGGTAATATCGGTGGAGCATGGTTTGATCAAACTGATGTATTTACTAGATGGAATGGAACTTGTGTTGTAAATACAAACTGTATTGTACCACCTGAAAAATCTAAAAAAGTGGCTAACTATATTGATAGATTATATACTTATAAAATTGTAGGTATTGAAGGTGCTAAAAAAATCGAAAATGATAATTTTGATCCATTAATTGATCAAACATTAGAATTACCAGATGTAACTGGATTTGATAGTGATGCTACTTTAACAACAGGTCACCACTATAAAACTATTTTAACACTTGCACCACAAATTTTAGATGCAATTAAATCTGGAAAAATCAAAAGATTCTGGGTAATCGCAGGTTGTGATGCTCCAGGACATGGAAGAGATTATTTCAGAGAATTAGCTGAAAAAGTACCAGCTGATCACGTAATCATTACTTCAAGTTGTGGTAAATTTAGATTTAATGATATCGATTTTGGAACAGTTCCAGGAACAGAAATTCCAAGATATTTAGACCTTGGACAATGTAATGATAGTAATGGTGCTGTACATATTGCTTTAGCTTTAGCTGATGCATTAGGTGTAGAAGATGTAAATGAATTACCTATTTCAATCGCTTTAATGTGGATGGAACAAAAAGCTGTAATTATTTTACTAGCATTATTATACTTAGGAATTAAAGATATTTATATTGGTGCTAAAGCTCCACAATTTGTTAATGAAGAAATTTTTGGTTTCTTAAATGAAACATTTAACTTAAATGTAATTAGTGATATCGAAAAAGATTTCGGTAAAGAATTAGCAGAATAATTAAAACAACCTCTCTATACTCCTTACTTTAAGGAGGGTTTTCCCCTCTTTATTTTATAAATAAAGGCTACAAAATGGTAGAAACAATTTCACAAGTAAAATTTGAACCTATGAATGAAATACATAATAATGAAGTAAAATTATTAAATGAACTTTTAGATGCAATAGAAAATAATGAAAATATAGAAGAAAAGTTTTTATTATTTTTAGATGATGTAAAAAAACATTTTAGTTTTGAACAAGAGCTTATGGAAAAATATAATTTTTTCGCAAAAGTACCTCATAAAATGGAACATGATAGGGTATTAAAAGAGCTTGAAGAGATTAAAAGTTCTAATTTAAGTAATAAAGAATTATTAGAGTATTTTAATGGATATTTTATTCCTTGGTTACAAAATCATATAAATACTATGGATACAGTAACGGCTGGTTATTTTGATATGATTGGAATAAAAATATAATTACCACATAAATAATTCTTTTAATTTTTCTTTGTTCTTTATTTTTAATTTAGAATTTTGATTTTCAATAATATCTAATTCTTTTAATTTTTTTAACTTTCTTGAAAGTGTTTCTGGTTTTATATTTAAAAGATTTGCAATTGAGTGTTGTTTTAAAGTTTCGAATGCTTCTGTATTTTCATATATAAATTTTGCTACTCTTGTTTCTACATCAAGTAAAATATGATTATCTATAATATCCTCTAAAGAAGTCATTTTTTTTAGTAAAGATTGCATAATATTAAAACATATATTTTCTTTTTTCATTAATTCTTTAAATGGTTCAAATGCTATTTTCAAAACAATTCCATCTGTTGTCATACTACAGTTAGCAGGGTAGGGAATATTAGCTAAATTAGCTCTTTCAGCGAGTAATGTAGGTGCTGTAAAATTATGAAGTATTAACTCGTTTCCTTTATTATCTAATCTATATATTTTTGCTTCTCCTTGTACTAATATACATAAATTACTAGAAGGATCACCCTGATAAAACACTATGTCATTTTGTTGTAGATTATATATTTTAGATATATTTTCTAGTTCATGTAATTCATCACTATTTAATTCACTAAATAAAGCTATTTGTCTAAGTTCTATCATTTTTCCTCCATAAATGGTCTAAAAGGTGTTAATAATGTTCTTTTTATAATATTTAAAGGCCCTGATAAAATATTTTTTGTAACATTTGGTGCTACTTTAGGATCAGTCATATCACCTTTTAGATTTATTTTTAAAGTTAAACCATTGTTTTTACCAAATAAAATATAATTTACTATCGGAATATCATTTAATAATTTTACCATTAAAATAACATCTACATTTAAATCTAATTGTTTTGTATTTAAGTTTACAATACCATTTCCTTTAAATGTCATATTTATACCTTTTATATAAATTTTTCTTAAATATACTATGTTATTACAAAACATAAATTCTACATGACCTTTTTTGATTTTATACCCTTTAGTTGAAAATCCTACAGCTTGAAAAGTTACTAAAGAAGGTATTAGATTAATAAAAGCAACAATATTAGTAAGGGCTTTTAATTCTTTAATATAACCTTTTTTTATATCAATAAATCCATGTATAATATCTGAATTTTTATTTTTAATAATAAAAGCATTTATATTAGGTTTATATAAGATATTTGTATTTGTAATATCTTTAAAAGTTTTTTCTCTAATATTTAATGCATATAGTTTTAAATTACCATTATTATATGTTAATGTAATATTTCTATCTTTATATATTGATATAAGTTTAGTATTTGTATTATTGTAATCAATAGATAATTTATTTGAATATAACTTTATATTGTTATATCTTATATAGCTATTTTTTGCTTTAATATGTGCTGATATATTAATATCTGAAGATGAATTGGATTCGTTTTTATCTATAAATTGAGTTACATTTATATCTAAATCTTTATAGTTACCAGAAATTGTTGTTAAATTGATGTCATTTGTGATATTGAAATCTAAATCATTATTATAAATGTGGAATTTATTACCAGAAATAGTAGTATTAATGTCAATCTTTTTTAAAGGTTTAAGATGTTTTTCTAATATAGTCTGATTTGTTTTTGTTATATGAGATGTTATATTTATATCGTTGGCTATAACTACTGTGATATTTCCATCATTTAATTTATAATCTTTTAGATAAGATATATAAGGGTAAAATTTAGAAAGTTTATTTATATTTACTATAATGTTTTTATGTATTAAAATATTTGTTTTTAGATTTTTTAAAAAAATATCTATACCTTTTAGATCTATATTTACTTGTTCTGGGTAATCTTTTAATTCTACTATATTTGTTATATTTAAATCTTTAAATATTCCATTAGTAGTTATGTAAGATTTATCTAAATTGATTAAACCATTATTTATAAGATATTTTACATTTACTATAGATTGATTGTATTCAAGTAAAGTTTTGTGAAGTATAATATTTGAATTATTTAATTCTAAATTAGAATAATCTATGTCAATATGACTATTTTTAGATAAAACTATTCTAGAATTATTTAATTTTATTTTGATATGAGTATTTATTTTTGAGTTTACTAGATTGTATTTTATTTTTGCAGCTATATCATTTTTCCCATAGGCTTGATATATTGGTATGTTAATTTTAAAATTTTTCAATAATGTTGTTAATTTTTGTGATAATAAAGCCTGTGTATTGAATATTACTTTAAAAATATTATTTTCTAAATTAATATTTATTTTTGAAATTTTTATATCATCTATAGTTGAATTTGGTATATTAGTAGATATTTTCTTTTTATTTAAATCAATAAAAGTATGTATGTTAGTTAGTTTTATATTTTTTATATTTAAGTAATTAAGTAATGCATTATTATTTGTTATATTTATTGTTTTATTTTTAAGGTTATAAATTAAATGATTGTTTTTTATTTCTCCATTTGCTTCTGGTGTATTTAAATATATTTTATTTACATTAGCGTCAATAAAATTATTTTTATAAATAGCTATAATATTTTTAATTGATATATTTGATTTTTCTATATTGGCATTAATAATATCTATATTAGCCTTTAATATTTTTTCATTATATACAAGCACAATATTTTTAATAAATGATTTAACTTTATTATATTTAATTGTTATATATGGTATATAAGAATATAATTGTTTTTGTTGTATTAGATATTGAGATTTTATATTATTTATCTGGACTTTTGTTTTATTTTGTTCTAAATCTATTCTTTTAGAGGTGATTGTTACTAATTTATTATAGAAAATTTTATTATTATTTAAATCGATATTTAAATGATTGTTTTTATTTGAAATATGTATATTCTTATTTTTAATAGTCGCTGTTTTATTATTTAAATAGTAATATAATTTTGTATTATTTAATTTTATATTGTTTTCTTTTATTTTTAAAAATATATTTTTATTAGATATTAATATAGAATTTCTATATATATTAAAATTTCCATTTATCAAAGGAATAAAGATTTTATTTTCTTTGTTATTTACTTTTGTATCAATAATTTTAAAATATACATTTTCTTTATTTCCATGGATATATATATTTGATATATTTAGAGTATTTATTTTAGAAAGTTCTTTTGCTAAGATAGAATTTAAAGTGTTTTTAGAAATATGATTTATATCACCTTCATAAAACATTCTTTTATTTTTTGTAATAGTTAAATCTAATTTAGCTTTAGAGTCTTTATAAATAAACTCAGATTTTATTAATATTTGATAAGGTGAAAATTTCCATACAGTATAAATATTTTTAATATTTAAATTAATAGGTTTTATATCTAAATTATAAGTTCTTAATATTATAGAGTGTTTTTTAGGTGTAATTAATGTTTTAAAAAAAATATCTTTTGTGTCTATTGAAAGCATATTTTGTTTTAATTTTATAAAATTAATTTTGTTATTATTTATTGAAATATTTTTTAAATCAATTATTTGAAAAAATTCTAACGCATGTATACTTTTTAAAGTCAAAGAGTTTATTTTTTTGAAATTAAGAGGTTCATTGTTTGATTTTTCATCACTTTTATAGTTTATATTAATATTTTGTGCTTTTAATATAATTTTTTTATCAATTTTTATATATAATTTGTCTATATTTATAAAGTCATAATTAATATTTTCGATAGATAGACCTTTTAAAAGATAAAAATATAATGTAAAGAGAGAAACAATGATAGAAAAAATAATAAGTGTAATAGAATATTTAATGATTTTAAGCATATTTTGCCTTTTTTATTTGATTCAACCAATAAAAACAAATAGGATAGTATATATCCCTAATGGTAGCTTGAATTATACCATTAAATACTTACAAAAAAAAGATAATTTAGACATATTAAATATAGATAAATATTTTTTATTTTTTATTGGTAAACCTCAAAGTGGCTGGATCGATTTAAAAAAAACTAAAATGACTAAATTTGATTTTTTATATAGACTTACTACATCAAAAGCAGCTTTAAAAAAGATTATGATTATTCCAGGTGAAACAGATTATTTTATTTACAAACAAATAGCTAAAAAAATGGGTTTTTCAAAATATTTTAAATGTAGAAATATTCCTCAAAGCTTTATATATCCGAATACTTATTATTTACCATATGGATTTAAAGAAAAAGAAGTTTGTAATTATTTATATAAAGTTTCTTTAGAAAAACATAAAGAATTAGCAAAAAGAATATTTGGATATTGGAATTTTAAAAAATATTATAATTTTTTAGTTGTAGCTTCTATAGTCCAAAAAGAAGCAGCAAATAGTAAAGAGATGAAAACTATAAGTAGTATTATTTATAATAGACTTAAAAAACATATGAAGTTACAAATGGATGGTAGTTTAAATTATGGTAAATATTCGCATACAAAAATAACGCCAAAAATGATTAAAAATAATAATACAAAATATAATACATATAAATATTATGGATTACCATCTAAACCTGTATGTGTAGTTTCTCAAGATGCTATTATTGCTTCTATATTTCCAGCTCATACAAACTATTTATATTTTGTAAGAGTAAAAGGAAAACATAGATTTGCAACTACTTATAAAGAACATTTAAAAAATATAAGAACAAAATAAATTTATTACAAAAAGTTACAAGTTCTATATAAGTGTGAAGAAATGAAACATTTTTTCTCTTCTTTTTATTTTTTTTTTAAATCTAGAAAAACTTATCTTAAATAATTGTTAAAATTTCTTGACAAAAAACTTAATAAAAAGGATAGAAACGATGAGTAAAGCAACTATCGTATGGACAAAAATTGATGAAGCACCAGCTTTAGCAACATATTCATTACTACCAATCGTGCAAAAATTTGCAGAGAAAGTTGGAGTAAATGTAGAAGAGAGAGATATTTCTTTAGGAGCTAGAGTAATTGCAGCTTTTAATGATAAATTACCAGAAGAATTAAGAATTGCTGATGAATTAGCATACCTTGGAGAATTAGTGCATAAACCAGAAGGGAATATTATTAAATTACCAAATATTTCAGCTTCAGTTCCTCAATTAAAAGAAACTATTGCTGAATTACAATCAAAAGGATATCCATTACCAGATTATCCAGAAGAGCCTCAAACTGAAGAGGAAAAAGAAATTGCAGCAAGATATGCTACTTGTTTAGGTTCAGCTGTTAACCCAGTACTTAGAGAAGGAAATTCAGATAGAAGAGCTGCAGAAGTTGTTAAAAAATATGCTCAAAAAAATCCTCATAGATTAAAACCATTTGATGAAAATTCTCAAGCAAAAGTTGCTTATATGACAGAAGGTGATTTTTACGATAATGAACAATCTGTAATTATTGAAAAAGCAAATAAAGTTACAATTGAGCTTAATGGAAAAGTATTAAAAGAACTTACTGATGTTGAAGATAAAGAAGTATTATCTGCTTCATTTATGTCTGCAAAAGCATTAGCATCTTTCTTAGCAAAAACTATTGCTGAAGCAAAAGAAAAAGGGCTTTTATGGTCAATCCACTTAAAAGCTACTATGATGAAAGTATCAGATCCAATTATGTTTGGTATCGCTGTAAAAGAATTCTTTAAAGAATTATTTGAAAAATATGCTGATGAATTCGAAAAAATCGGTGTTAACCCTGATTTAGGAATTGGTGATTTACTTAAAAAAATCGAAAAATCAGATAAAAAAGAAGAAATTAAAGCTGATATCGAAAGAATCATTAAAGAAGGTAACCCTGATATCGCAATGGTAGATAGCGATAACTTAATTACTAACTTACATTTCTCAAATGACATCATCATCGATGCTTCTATGCCACCAGTAATTAGAGAAGGTGGAAAAATGTGGAACAAAGATGGTGCATTACAAGAAACTTTAGCTGTAATTCCAGATAGAAGTTATGCTTTAATGTATGATGAAA
>Ga0256843_1000212_pt1 | contig 50728 bp, 56 predicted proteins | sample AlvinellametaG_FD_191572 | JGI IMG/M metagenome (GOLD analysis project Ga0256843, IMG submission 191572) | Pompeii worm associated microbial communities from hydrothermal vent at the East Pacific Rise, Pacific Ocean - Alvinella | ecosystem: Host-associated > Annelida > Integument > Unclassified ...
TCGCATAAGCACTCTCTTTTAAGACATTTGGCGTGGTGTTCATACTATCACGTGTGATCGCTGCCATAAATGGAAGTATCATTACACCTAAAACAAGTCCAGCAGTAAGAAGTGAGACTTGATATCCACCAAAAAGATCTGAAACGATAGGAGCAAAATAATAAAGCCCCCACATACCAAATATAATACTTGGGATAGCTGCAAGTAATTCTATAGCGATCCCTACAACATTTGAAATATTTTTAGGAGCTATCTCACTTAAAAAGATCGCTATCCCCATAGCAATAGGTACTGCAAAAACAAGTGCGATAAGTGTAGTAAGTAATGTACCAACTATCGGAACCAAACCACCATAGATCGTCTTTGTTGCATTTGAAGCTTCATCTTCATCATCCATTAAGATAGCATCATCACCTGCATCATCTTCATCTATGATAACGTCATCTTCGTCTGTTATCATATCATCTTCATCAGCTATTGCCGTATCATCTGCAAGATCCTCTGCTGAACCAACTGCTATATCATCAACATTTTGTGTTGCTTGATCTTGAGACAAAGGTACCTCTTGGTCCCAAGCTTTCTCAGTAATAAAACCTAGACCATACTCATCAATAGCTGGTTTTGCAGCAAGAAAAAGGGTTGTAAATATCCCAACAAGGATAACTAAAACCAATGAAGCACTTAAAAGGGAGATTTTTTGGAAGAGTTTCTCTAACACCAGATACTGCCTTTGTTAAAATTAGAAAATTATACTATAAAAATACTTTTGTGATTGTAAAATCTCATACGGAAACTCTCCGTATGAGTAAAAAAAGAGATCTTAGAACTTAATCTCTGCAGTGATCATATATGCTGTACCGTTGTATTTTTCTCTTGAAGAACCCTCTTCATTATCTGTAACAGTTGCATTTGCCACCCATTCAACATTTTTATTTTGATGCCACGCAAAACCACCGATATATGTTCTTTGCTCTTTTTCTAAAGCGTCATCTAAAAGATCAGGTGTCCAGCTGTCAAATCTACCAAGGATTCTAAACTCTTTTTCAGCACCAAAACGGAACTCACCATTTACCGAATACCCATCACCCGCTTGAGCCGAAACATAAGAACTATTATCCGCTGTATCATCAGAAATGATATATTGAGCAGCTATAAGAAATGATGGCTGATTATAAACAGTATGTAAACCATAAAATACCAGATCATCATATCGAGTAGCATCGTCAATAGAAACCTCTTTATGATCTTGATTATATTGACCAAAGAAAGAAGCATCCCAGTATGTTTTTTTCGTTTGTTTATCTTTTCCATTTACACCAAGAATATGAGCAGTTGTTCTCCACTCAAAGCTCATCCCTTTTCTGATCTGAGTTGAGTGATACCCCTCACCATTAAATACACCATAATCTGCATCAAAATATTGACTTTTTGTTTTAAACATGATTCCATAGTCAGCTGAATTTGAAAGATGTGCTCCATTACCATCTTCAACAAGAACTTTTGAGATACTTCTATAGTACCATGCATTATGTTCTTCATAATCATGCCATGGTCTATGAGCCAAACCAACTTCTACACCAGTAAATGGAAGAATATCATTGAGATAAAGGTATGCATATTTTACACGCAAAAGCATATCTCCATCAGTCCCACTTCCATCAACTTTTGTATCTTGATGCACATCAAATGTTACTCTATAGTATGACTTTGGATCTTCTAAAAGATATGCTTTTACTTGAAAGTATGCTCTTCTGAGTTGAAAAGATGAAGCATCTGCTTTATAGTCCTCTCCAGTTGAAGTTTTACCACTTTCAAAATCATCATATGTATATCCTAAAAAAGTTTGTACACTAAATTTTAATTTATCAGAATGAGAATACCAAGGAGTAGTTTCTTTAAGGGGTTTTCTTCCTTCAGCAGGTTTTGTAAAAACTTGTCCGTTATCATCTACATAAAATTGTGTAGAAGCTTGTGCTATTCCTGAAGTAAGTGCTAATGCTGCTAAACTTGAAAGTACAATCTTTTTCATTGTTAAAATCCTTGTTTTGTTTTGAGTTGTGAAATTGTAGTAACACTTGATTACAAATAGATTACAAAAAAAGATCATAAAAGAAGGATAGAAGCGATACAAAAAGTAAAGCTTCTATTAGAAGAAGATATATGAAATCAACTTATGCTAAGATCAGTGAAAGTATATCAAGACCCTATTACAAAACAGTTTATAGTCTTGCTATACTCATACAGTATTGTATAAAAGAATAGTTAGTAAAAAATTAGTAAAGAGTCAGATACATCAAAAGTATCTGACTTTAGAAAGAAGGATATATAAAGATTAAAGATAAAAAGAGTTATTTGATCCCTTTTTCAACCCAGTAAGCTCTCACCTTTTTAACAAGTTCATCTGGTAATGGAACATATCCAAGTGAAGAAGCAATATCTTTACCATTTACATAAGCCCAGTCATAAAATGCTGTTACCTTTTTATTTGTTTCAGGTTTTTCTTGTGGAAGAAGAACAAAAGTCGCTGCTACGATAGGATAAACATTTTCCCCCTTAGGATCAGCAATAACTGCATAAAAATCTTTTTTCGGATCGAGATTCGCTTTTGCTGCTGCTGCTTGAAAAGACTTAAGTGTAGGTTCAATAAATTTTCCAGCTCTATTTTGAACATCTGCCATAGCAATACCGTTGTTTTTTGCATCTGCATAATCGATATACCCTACAGAGTACTCAGTTTGTTTTAAAAGTGCCGCAACACCAGAGTTTGTTTTTCCACCTATATGTTGGTTTCCTGGCCAGTTAAGTGATTTTTTTGCACCAAAATGTTTTCTCCAACTTTTACTTACTTTTGAAAGAAAGTATGTAAAGTTAAACGTTGTTCCACTTCCATCTGCTCTATGTACGAAAGTGATCTTTTTATGTGGTAAAGAGATGTTTGGATTTGCTTTTGTGATCACTTTATCATCCCAGTATTTTGTTTTTCCCATAGCAATACTCACAATCGCAGCACGAGAAAGTTTTAAAGATTTCACACCTGGAACATTATAACCCATAGCAATCGCTCCAACTACTGAAGGAAACTGATACAGCTTTGACTTGCTAAGTGCTTTTGGACTTAAAGGCTTATCACTTCCTGCAAAATCAACTTGTCTTGCTTTAATATCTTTGATCCCTTTTGAAGAACCTTTTTTGATATAGTCTATCTTGATACCTGTTTCTTTATTATATGCTTTGATCCATTTTTGATATACACTATAAGGGAAAGATGCTCCACTCCCTTTGATATCTGCCGCGTTTAGACTTGATGCTACTGCAATACCAGCAACTAAAGTTACAAAACTCTTTTTCATCTGAATGTCCTTCTTTTTAATTTTCATGTTGAAATAATAAATAAATTTAGTTACAAAACAATTACAAACCTTACATGTAAAGTTTTTAAATCCATATTACTCCAACTTGCCTACCTGTTCTTTGCTCAGCTCTATAGGAAAAGAACTCACTATTGCTACATTTGGTACAGATATCTAAAAACTCTCTGTTTTCCTCTAATATACCGTTTTTATCAAGCTGATATGAAATAATAGCATCTATATCAAGATGATTTATTTTACATGCAAAATCATATCCAAGAGATCTTGCTTCATTTAACTCTTTATCTCCAACCTCATAACAGCACACCCCTATACGAGGCCCTATAGCTACTTTGATATCTTCGCTTCGTGAACCAAATCGCTCTTGCATCGTTACTATTACATTAGTTATGATATCCCCAAAAGCTCCTGCCCTACCGACATGTGCTACTGCTACAACACCTTTGACATTATCTTCAAAAAGTACTGGAGCACAATCTGCACTCATAATCATTAACGGAGTATCATACATATTTGTAACAAGAGCATCACAAGAAGGTACTTCAAAAAGCTCTTCATCTACGACAACTACCTTATTTGAATGGATTTGATCCATAAAAACAAGTTTTCTCAAATTATATCCACTATATGAGGCTAAAAGTTTATGGTTTGTCATCACCGATGCTGGACTATCTCCAACATGATATGCAAGATTGAGTGAATTGAAAGGATCTTTACTCACCCCTTCATGACGTGAACTAAAAAAATGGTTGGTTTTGATCGTTTTTGTTTTATATAACTGCATAAAAAATTATACCACAAAGCTACAAAGCTTTATTTCTTAAAGCCATCTCTTGAGGATATCCTCTTTTAAGAGCGAACATTTTAGCGATATCATTCACTTCTTCATCATCAAGTTGATGAGAAAAGTCTCTCCATCTGTATAATGATTCTCTCAAATATCCTAAAGCTATCAATCTCTTAACGATCGCATCTGCCATCGTCAGAACCGAAGAGGCCTTTACAATCTCACTTCGAGCATAACGCATCCCTTCAAATGAACCTTCTGCCGCACGAAGAGTTGCATCTTCTCCAGGAATTTGCTGAGCTCCATAAAGTGGTTTTGGCATCACTTGAGCACTTCTAAAAGAAGGGATAAAACGGCTGAGATGTTTTATAGCTTTTTGTGTTCGTTCTTGAACATCCTCTTGATTCCATCCCTCTTCGATCATCTTAATAAACTTTTTGGAAATGTTTGGATAAGCAGATGTTGCATCGGTATATGAAAGTCCATCATCAAAAAGAGTAATGGTTTTTGTCATGGCATGTAGTTGAAAGAAGTTCCCAGGATATGGAGTAAACTGCCCCATTCCCTGTGGTGTTCCTCTTTCTCCATGAAAGATCACCTCAGCCCACTTATATGGTGTATTCCAATGAGTAACGTATGCTGCCTTAAACTCTACAAAACGTTTTTGATAATATCCCAACATATCATCGATAATCCCACTAGCAAAACCTGCTGCATTTACAAGATAATCAAAGAACTCTCCTCGTTGTGTTCCATTTTCTAAATAATAAACAAAAAAACCATCAGCTTTTTTCTCAATCTTACAAACAGTAGTTCGTAGTTTACATGTAAGATGAGTTTCCTTCGCAAGAAGTGTTGCAGATGCAGCGATACGAAACAGGTTCAACCCAAATTCTTGAACAATAACAACAGGATACTTTAACTTGTTTAAATCAACCTCTTTAGCAAAAGGGATCATCCACTGTTGGAATGTTTGAGGATCATCAACAGGCTGTTTTTGTTGAAGAACTTCTAGTTCTTCATAAGAAAAAAGTTTATAATATTGCTGAGGCTCACCAAGTACTTTGTTTTTACTATCTTGATCTATTAGTTTTTGGTATTGATCTTGAAGAAGTTTCAAACGTGGCAATAAAGAGCTTGGATCATCAGGATCGGTTATAGGAACAGTAACAATCGTCGGTCTAAAATCGATCCCATTTGGATAAAACCGTATCAACTCGATCGATTCTTTTAAAAGTTGTACACATTGTGCATCACTTATCTCTCTATAAAGATTTCCTCCTGCATGAAGATGACACATAGGAGGTCCATCTATCAAAGAATCTTTTTTTTCAAATAAAGTCACATCACATCCAAGATGTTTGAGATAGATCGCAGTAGAACTTCCAGCTACTCCTCCTCCTATAACACCTACTTTTACTTTAAGACCAAAAAGTGGAAGCAATTCTCGCACTTGTGAAATGATGCAGATAGGATCAAAAGAAGAAAGAACCTCTCCTTGATCATACCCATAACTTACCCCTACAGCATCAATACCTGCTCTTTTTGCAGCAAGCAAATCATTTTTTGAATCCCCTATCATTACCGCTTCACTTGGTTGAAGTCCAAACTCTTTTAAACAGCATAACAAAGGTTCTGGGCTTGGCTTTTTCTCTTTACAACTTTCAGCACCAAGTATCAAAGCAAAATATTCCTGTAGATCAAATTTATTCAAGATAGGTTCTATTAACTTTTGTGGTTTATTTGTTACCAAAGCGATCTTATAACCGTTAGACTTCAACTTAGACAAAACCTCTTTTACCCCATCAAAAAGGATCGTTTCATCACAAAGATGTACTTGATAATGATGAAGAAAAACCTCTAATGCTCTTGGGATTTCATTTAGATCTTCACCAGCAGCCTCTAGTGCTCTTTGCACAAGAGTTTGTGCGCCATTCCCTATCCATTTATATATATCTTTGGCTTCAAAATGTTTATTATAAAGTGTTTGAAGCATAAAATTGATACTGTTTGCAAGATCAGGTGCACTATCTATAAGGGTTCCGTCAAAATCAAATATAATCAGTTTTTTATCGCCTAGTTCCACATTAACCTCAAAGTTTTTCATAAATTATAATCGTTTTAACTAAAAGTTTTGTAAAAAACAAATATTTACATCTAAACTAAGTTGTTATATAATTTTAAGAAAGTAGATCTAATGTTTGAAGTCTCCCCCTCAAGAGAAAACACAAATGCAGAAAAATACACCTTACGAAAAACCCTCTTTGGTACAGAGGATGTGCTTCCTGCATGGGTAGCGGATATGGACTTGCCAACCCCCTCTTTTGTGTTAGAAGCGATACAAAAAAGACTCTCCCATCCCATAATGGGGTATGAAGAGTTTCCAGACTTGGCAAAACAAGCCCAGATTGAGTGGATAAAGAGACACCATCATATTACATTGGAGAAAGAACTTATCCTCTACAGCCACTCTATTGTAGCTTCTATGAGTGTTTTTATACAAGCTTTTAGCAAAAAAGAGGATGAGATCATAGTCCAAACACCCGTTTATCCCCCTTTTTTCCATCAAGTAACCCAAAACGGCAGAAAAGTTTTGAAAAATCCACTCAAAAAAGATCAAAACGGCATCTATAGATTTGATCTTGAGGATCTTAAAAGCAAGATCACCCCTAAAACAAAGCTCCTTCTACTGTGTAACCCTCACAACCCTGTTGGTAGAGCATGGACTAAAGAGGAACTTCAAGAACTCCTTGATATATGCAAAAAAAACGATATCTTGATCTTTAGTGATGAGATCCACAGTGACTTGGTATTTGCTCCCCATAAACACACTCCGCTTCTCTCACTTCAAGGAGCAAAGAAGATCGTTGTAAGTGCCTATGGAGTGGGCAAAACTTTCAATATGGCGGGATTTGCTATTAGCACTATTTGTTTTGCCGATCAAAAGCTTTTTAAGCGTTATAAAGAGGTGTATGATGCGATCCATTTTGCCCAAGGAGCAACACTAAGCCATGTTGCATTTCAATCCGCTTATACACAAGGAGATGAGTGGTTAAAGGAGTTAAAAGCACATCTTTGGCACAATTATACAAAACTATTGAAAGCTTTAAAACCATATAATCATCTTATTCAGATCACACCATTAGAAGCAACATACCTTGCGTGGTTAGATTGTAGAAAAATGCAACTTGGAGATAGAAAACTTCGTAAATGGTTTATTGAAGAGGTAAAGCTTGGACTGAATCCAGGTATAGCCTTTGGAAGAGAAGGAAGTGGTTATATGCGACTGAACTTTGCTGTTTCAAGCCAAATGATGGATGAGATCATCAAAAGACTAACAAAAGGACTTACTTGCTATGAAACTTGACTGGGAAGAGTTTAAACTCTATAAACAAGAGATGCCCCATTTAAAAGGGGACAACTTCTCAAAACTGATCTACTTTGTACGCAGTTTTTATCATATCAAAAGTATGACTCAGCTTTTTGAATTTTTAAAGGCCGATGAAACAGCATCTATGATGCTTGAAAAAAGAGAGATCGATTCTCCGGTCAAACTTGAGCTTTACATAGAAAAACTATGACTGATATTCAAAAGATAGAAGACTTTATCTCAAAACACCATGTTCTTACAATAGCTACTGTTAGAAACAATACCCCCTATACCTGTTCAGCCTTTTATGCATATGATACACAACAAAGATGCTTTATCTTTGCTAGTGATGAAAAAACACAACATATTCAAAATATCCTCTCAAACCCAAATATCGCAGCAAATATTCATCTAGAAACGAAAGAAATAGGAAAAATACAAGGATTACAAATAGAAGGGATATGTACTAAAGTAGAGAATAAAGCACTTGCAAAATATTATTTTAAAACATTTCCTTATGCTTTGGCTTTGCAACCAACCCTTTGGAAAATCACACCAAAACATTTCAAATATACAGACAATCGTTTAGGTTTTGGGAAAAAGGTTCTTATTGATTTGGAAACTTTGGACTAAAAAGTTGACACTCTCTGCCACTTGTTTTTTTTACCGTTATCGATGGCATAAGTTTTCCTTTAAAACCATATGCTTTACATCCATAAGGGTGTGCTTGATTCCAAGTTACATAAAAATAGCTACATTTTCTACAGTTTATCCGTTGATTCATAGAAGTGATTTTATCATATTTTGCTACAATTACTCAAACAAAGTGAGGTTTTTATGGAAAAAATACTATTAATGCTACAACTACAAAACCAACTCAACAATGCTACAAATGGTGAAGAGTGGGTAAAAGGGATCACAAAGAACAACAAACAGATCAACTGGAGACGCTGTATCTATATGGAAAGTGCAGAGATGATCGATTGTTTTGCATGGAAACACTGGAAAAACATCGAAGCTGAACCTGATTGGGACAACCTAAAGATAGAGATCGTTGATGTATGGCATTTTATAATGAGTTTGGCTATAGAATACTATCATCAACAAATGAAAGGTGGTGTTGAAGATATTGCTCTTGTTATCAACGAGATGCCAAGCTTTAACAAACTCTTAGAATCAAATGATGACATGGCACAACCAGATGAAGTGATGGCAAAAGTAGAAGATATCATGCGGGATGTTCTTTCTCAAACAGAGCTTGATCTAGAAAAACTTTTTGATGACTTTTTTGCTTTAGTTACCATGGGAGGACTTGATCTTACTACGCTATATACTCTTTATATAGGGAAAAATATCCTTAACACATTCCGTCAAGACAATGGCTATAAAGAAGGCACTTATATTAAAAGCTGGAACGGGGAAGAAGATAATGTCTATATGCAAAAGATTTTAGAAGATAATCCAGATATTAAACCACAAACACTTTATAAAGAACTCACAAAGATCTATCATCAGGTCAATGAACTCGGATGATCTTACATGTAAAGAACCTCTCTTTTGGGTACACAAAAGAGAAACTTCTCTATAATAATTTTTCTCTTAAATTAGAAAAAGGGGAGATAAAGGCTATAGTAGGTCAAAGTGGTGCCGGGAAAAGTACACTTTTTGAACTCATCCTTGGAAATCTCAAGCCATTACAAGGTACTATAGAGGTTACTTCAAAGATCTCAGAAGTATTTCAAGACCCATATAGTTCTTTTCATCCAAGTTTTACGATCCTTAATCAGATAGAAGATGTAGCCAATACACAAAAAATAGGCTTTTATCTACAAAAACTCAATATAGATGAATCATTGCTATATAAACTTCCACATCAACTCTCAGGAGGACAACTTCAACGCTGTTCTATCCTTCGTGCGATGCTGATGAAACCAGAACTTCTTTTACTGGATGAACCAACATCGGCACTCGATAATATCATTCAACTTGAAACAATGAAAATGATAGTAGAGAATTTAGAAGATTTTGGAGTACTTCTTATCACTCATGATATCGATCTGGCACGTTGGTGTGCTGATGAGATCATTAGTATATAAAAGGGATCAACTTTTTCGTTCTTTGTTTATATGCTTCATACTCTTTGGAGTGACATACCCATAAACTCTCTTCATAATGTAACTTTACATGTAAAACAATCACTAAAAAGATATATAAAATAAATCTATACAAATCACTATAAAGTATCAAAAAACCAAACATCATCACCAAAACAGACAGATACATTGGATGACGGATATATGCATAGATTCCATGTGTTACAAGTTCACAGTTCTCTTTAATATCTGGACGTATATTGAAATTTCCTTGTTGATGCGTTTTTATTGCCAATAAGCCAATTCCCATTCCAAAAACTATAAAAGCAGTTCCCAAAAAAGGATAAGACACTTCTTTCCCAAAAGGGAAGATCATCAACAAGATCGTAAAGAACTGTAAGAAAACAAGAATTTTACTTTTCATCTAACTCACGATACGCAATGTATTATAAGCTTCTTGAAGAAGTTGGAACTTCTGTGTATAATAATCCACCATATATGGTTCTTCAGCGATGATCTTATCTGGATGATAGATCTTGACTAGTTTTTTATAACTTTGTCGAAGTACATCTTTACTTGCACCAACTGGTACTTCTAAGATCGTATAATATTTCAGATTCTCATCTATCTCATTATCTTTAACAAGATCACCAAAACTGTATGAGGCAAAATCACTATAAAGTGTACTTAAAAATCTATTGTCATAGGTATATTGGATATCATAATGAAGGATATGTTTTTTCCCCATCGCTCTATCAAAACGGCTCTTTGCCTTATAGGTTGAAAGATCAAGAACCATCGATTCATCTGTTCCTCTTTCCATATAGACATTGAGTTGAGAACGGAAATAGGTCATCACCCATTTATTTGGTTTATCTAAACTGATTAAAACATTATGTTTGTCATATGCATACAGATTGACTTTTACTATCTCTGGGTTATTTAATTTATCCAGTTCTATTTTGATTGGGTAGTTACTAAATTTCAAAAGAGCTTTTAAAAAGAACTCATGGTCAAAATCATGGGTTTTAGCATGATGGTGAGAAAGTGCTTTGATAAACTCTTCTCTGATCTCTTTAAGAGTATCATTTCGGAAAATAAGCACCGACTTTGGTAAAAAAAGCATACTCTTTGCATGATGGTTTAAAAACTCTATCATCCATTCTTGATTGAGTGTATCAAAATCGGTTCTAACAAGAATAAGATTGTTTTGTAAAACTATCTCCATCTGTTTCCTTCTTTTTCTCTACCTAAGTAAAGCAAAAACAGTACCAATTCTATAAAAATGAATAAATTTGTAATTTTCTTCATACAATGCTATAATAAGCGATAATCAATATGGAGTCTATATAATGAATAAAACACCTCTTTCGCTACTCTTAGCAACAACTTTATCTCTATTTATTTTTAGTGGATGTGACAATAATACAAATGATGATGACAATGGTGGTAGTAGTATTATAGAAGATACCAAAGATGCTGGTAATGCATATACTTCTATACGTCTTAGCCCACAAACTGGAGTTTTCTCTCCTTTTATAGCTATAGAATTAGCAGGAACGGAACTTTCAAAAGACCTCAATCATGTACTTACATCAGGAACAACGGTTGGAAGCTGCTATACAGGATATCTTGAATACTATAAAACTGGAGATTCTGTTGCAACTTTAAATTATCATAATTGTAAAGTTCAAAACAATAAGATTCTTAATGGAAAAGCAACGATCTCACCACTTGGTGGAGCAAATGTAACTGTACGGTATGAAGGATTTGCAATCCAGTATCTTAATAGTTATGTATCCCTCGATACAACAGTTACATACAATGAATGGGATACTATTGAAAATACCTCAAAACATCTCACTGTTACGATCAATGGTCATGCTTTTTCAGCATATAAATCAATGGATACCACACCAACAGATAGCAATACGACAGCCCCTGAAGAAATCCTTAATGGTTATGCATATGACTATGTAAATATGAATGCACCTATGACAGTTTATAATGATTCTATAACTCAATATAGTGCGAACGGTAATGTTAATTTTACATCAAATTGTTCAAGTGGAAATTATCAAATAACTACATTTAAACCAATGCAAGTAACTGACTTAATGACACTTAATGCTGGTTATATCAAAATCAGTAATGCAGAATATGAATTTGGAAGCTCACAAACTTCCACAAATGATACAAATGAATCAAATACAACAACACCAACAGACGCAACAGTGACTTTAACGATTTATGGTGAAAAAACCATTATTCCACAAAGTGCTCTTATACAAAACTGTTCTAACTAACAGATAGGCGTATAAGCCTTATCTGTTCTTCTATCTCGTAAAAGTCCCCAGTATTCTCTTTGTTTTGCATTTTCTTCAAAATCATATTCAGCATAAATGATCTCTTCTTGATCTCTGCTTGCTTCAGAAATGATCTTCCCTGTATAATCAGTCATAAAAGAAGACCCATAAAATGTCAATGAACAACTTTTTCCCTCTTCTACACCTATTCTATTAGCCGCTACTACGGGTACAGTATTTGTTGCTGCATGCCCTTTTTGCACTCTTTGCCAATGATCCTTAGAATCGATCTTGATCTCTGGTTCACTTCCTATAGCAGTTGGATAAAAGATAATATCTGCCCCTTGTAAAGTTAATATCCTTGCACTTTCACAAAACCATTGATCCCAACAGATACCAGCTCCAATATTGCCATATTTTGTTTGCCAAACTATAAAACCAGTATTTCCAGGTTGAAAATAAAACTTCTCTTCATACCCAGGACCATCAGGAATATGGGTTTTTCTATATTGTTTAGGATGCTCCCCATTTATATCGCATAAAACAAGAGAATTAAAATATCCTTCATCACTTTTTTCAAAATAACTCACAAGTATAACAACATCATTCTCTTTTGCTATTGTTTCGAACTCTTTAAGTAAAGAATTGTTTTTTCTCTCTTTTGCCCATGAAAAGTATTTTTTATCTATATCTTTACAAAAATACAACCCTTCAAAAAGTTCAGGAAGTAAGATAACTTTTGCACCATTTTTGATCGCTTCAAAAACCATTTTTTTTGCTTTTTGAACATTTAAGGACTTCTCTTTAGACATACTCATCTGAATAGCAGCTACTTTTGTTACAGACATCAACAAACTCCTCTTGAAAAACAAGATTATAACAAAATTTAACATTTTTTTAACACTTTTATTCTAAAGTATTTTTTAAAGAAAAAAATTAAGGGAATAACTTATGAAAAAACATATATTTCTATCTTTAGCTGTACTTGCATCACTTTATGCAGAAAATATTACACTTGATAATATAGAAATCGATGCAACTGTTCTTAATGATGTTGCGGAAAATGCAAAAGTATCTGCTGATCTTGGAGAAGTACTTAGCAAAGATGTTCCAAGCATTGATATGGTTCGAAGAAGTGGCATTGCAAATGATATCATTATGCGTGGTCAAAAAAGAGACAATATCAGTGTAACGATAGATGGTACAAAAGTATATGGGGCCTGCCCAAATAGAATGGATCCACCTGTTTCACATGTACTTTCAAATAATGTTGAAACAATAGAAGTTATAGATGGTCCTTATGATGTAACAGAATACGGAACAATTGCCGGTGGAGTAAAGATCACTACAAAATCACCACAAAAAGGATTTCATGGAGATGTAAGTTTCGGTGGTGGAAGCTGGGGTTATAAAAAACTATCTGCTAGTTTTGATGGAGGAACAGATAGACTCCGTATGCTTGTTGCAGGTTCAACGGAAGAGAGTGATCAATACAAAGATGGTGATGGTAACACATTAGCAGAACAAGTTGACTTAAAAGCTCCTAAGTATGCTTATCTTCCACAATACCATGATATGAAAGCATATACAAAAAAAAGCTTTATGACAAAAATATTTCTAAAAACTTTAGATAACCAAGAGCTTCGTGTAAGCTATACGGCTAATAGAAGTGATGGTGTAATGTATCCGAACTCTAAAATGGATGCATACTATGATGATAGTGATATCTATGATGTAGAATACGAGATCAAAAACATCGCTTCTTGGTATAAAAGTGCTATTCTTGAATATTATAAAACTGAAGTAGATCATCCAATGGGGATCAAATATAGAATCACTTCAAAAATGATGGGAGACAAGATCAACCATATGTGGAGTTCTATGGAAGCTACTCGTTTAAAAAACAGATTTGATCTTGCAGGGATCAATACTGAATTTGGTTTAGAAGCAGGAAAAAGAAACTGGGATGGAGAATATACAGTTAATGGTATCTTTAAAGGTACAAGTATCGATGATGTTGATACAAAGAACTATTCAGCTTATCTCAAACTTGATAAAAAGATCGCCAACTTTGATCTGAGCGGGGGAGTACGTTATGATAGAAGCGAGATCAGACCAGATGCTCCTGATCTGATCGATAGAGATTTTGACTCAGTAAGTGCAAATATCTTTACTAACTACCATCTTGATCAAGCAAATAAGATCTTCTTAGGTATAGCTCAAGCACAAAGAGTTCCTGACGCAAGAGAACTTTACTTTAGAATGAGTGGAAAAGTTATAGGAACTCAAGACCTAGAACAAGTTACAAACCATGAAATCGACCTTGGATATAAATATGAAGGGGATAATGCAGATATAAAGATCAAAACATTTTACTCAATGCTTTCAGATTATATCTATGTTAATGCACAAAAAATGACTTCAAAGATGGAAAATATCGATGCAACTATCTATGGTGCAGAATTCAGTGGAACTTTATATCTTTCAGATACATTCTCACTTGAAGCGATGGCTTCTTATAAAAAAGGGGAAAAAGATGAGCCTTTAGCTGGACAAACAGATACAGATCTAGCTGACATCACACCACTTGAAGGAAAAATCGGTATTGTCTATGACTATGCTCCACGTTCATATGCACGTCTTGATGTAACTATGAGAGATAAATGGGATACTATAGATAGTGATAATGGAGAACAAGAACTTGATAGTTGGAGTGTACTAGATTTTAAAGCAAAACACAGTTTCAATAGAAATATAGATCTCACTGTAGGAGTCAACAATATTTTAGATAAAACATATGTTCGCTCAAACACATATGTTGACTTAACACTTGTTACTACTGGAACAGGTGAAAAAATGGTTCTTAATGAGCCTGGAAGATACTTCTACGCATCTTTTGATCTTCACTTTTAAAAAAAGAGGATTCCCTCCTCTTTTTTAAGAGAAAAATTCTACTTTAGATTTTCATAATCCCTTTATATTTATAGCGATATAATTATCTTAGACCAATTCAAAGGATCTTAACATGAAACCTTTAGTTCTGCTTTTGATAACATTAGGTAGTGTTTATGCAACACAAGCAACTCCTTTATACTATTATAACAATGGAAAGAAAGTCTATCTTCAAAAAGATATTACAAGAAGTTTATCTAGTGATGATGATGTTTATATACGCTCTAACAATACTATCAAAATAAAAAACAGTGTTATTGCAAAATTTCATTCTAAAGAACAAGCACAAACACTGCTAAAAGGGTACTTTTATAAAAGACTCTATGGAACAACTTATCAAATTCAAACAAATTCCTCACAAGAGGCCATTGAATTAGCAAATAAACTCTATGAAAGTGGTGAAGTTTTCTTTGCTCAACCAAATATTGCTCAAAAAGCTTTTAGGAGATAACATGTATAAATTTTCTTTTCTTTTTTTAACACTTACTCTTCTTTTTTCAGGATGTGATATCTCTAGTAGTTCAGATGATGATTCCGATTCATCTGTATCTCTTCCTGAACCCAAACCAGCTCCTATAGATCCATATTCAAAATATCAATGGAACTTTGCCTATACAGATGCACTTCCCTATGTACAAGAAGGATCTAGTAGTAAGATACGAGATGCACAAACTTATACATTAGGTGAAGGTGCGACTATTGCCATTATAGACAGTTGTTTTGATGTTACTCATGAAGATGCTCCTCAAAAAATCATTGCTACATATAATGCAGAAACAAAAGGAAGCGATGTTTCTTGCTATGGAGCAGAACCTCACGGCATTTCTGTTTCTGGAGTTGCTGGCGCACCTGCAAATGGAACAGGGCTCATCGGTGTCGCACCAAATGCGAATTTTATCCTTATTAAGATCCCTATGGATAATTTAAGTATGTCTGACCTTGTTGATGCTTTTTTATTTGCAAAAGATCATGGTGCAAGTGTCATATCCAATAGTTGGGGAACATATAATATAACTGATACAGAAAGAGATCTTTTTAACTCTATACAAGATAGTGGTATCAGTATAGTCTTTGCTTGTGGAAATGACGGTTCTTCATTAGATATCCCTTCTATAGAAGATGAATGTGAAGCATCATCTGTTATAGGTGTAGGTTCAAGTAATGAATACAATCAAATGGCTTCTTACTCAAATTATGGGATGAATATGGACTTACTTGCTCCATCAGGTGAATATGGTATTGTAACAATTGATGCACAAGGAAGTGCTGGTTATAATCAAGATCAACTTAATACACTCCATGATAATGATTATACCTATTTTGCAGGAACATCTGCTGCTGCACCAGAAGTTTCAGGGGTCATTGCACTTTTAAAAAGTATCAATCCTTCATTAAGTCCACTAAGGATCAAAGAGATTCTCCAAAGAACAGGAGAAAATATCAATGGTTATCCAAAAGTCAATGCTTATAATGCTCTTTTAAATGCTAATTAACACAATGGAACTGCATAGTTACACAGTGTAGTGAACCGTGCTGACGAATCAGCACGGAACAATCCACTCCGATCACATCACGGTCATGAAAAAATCTTTCAAATACCTCCAGCGCTTCTTTATCTTGTTTTACTCCATACGTTGGTACTAAGACTGCTCCATTTATTATCAAAAAGTTCGCATATGTTGCAGGAAGTCTCTCCCCTTGATAATAAATTGGATCACAAAATGGTAATGCAATAAGATCAAATCCATTTTCTTGTGCAATATACTCTAATTCCTTTTCCATTGCATAAAGAGCTTGATAATGTTCATCATTTTTATCTTTACATCGCACATACATAATCGTTTTATGATCTACAAATCTTGCTAAAGTATCGATATGACTATCAGTATCATCACCAGCAAGATAACCATTTCGTAAATAAAGAACCTTTTTTAAACCAAAAATCTCTTTTAATTTTTGTGTTATTTCACTTTCAGCTAAACTATTTCGATTTGGATTGAGCATACATTCAGCGGTAGTAAGCAATACACCCTTCCCATTACTTTCTATTGCTCCTCCTTCTAATATAAAAGATATTGTTTGTATCTCACATTGATAGACCTTTTGAATAACTTTACTCATTGTATTATCAAGAGATGATTCAAATTTACCACCCCAAGCATTAAAAGTAAAATCATATAAAAATCTTTTTTCTGATTCTTCTACGGTTATAGCACTTATATCTCTTGCCCATGTATCATTTGTTTCATATTCTACAAAAACAACATTTTCAGATGTAATATATTTTTGAGCTTCTTTGATATCTGCACATACCAACAGAACCTTTTGATATTTTGTAATGGTAGTAATGATATCTTTAAAGCATATTCTTGCTTCTTCAAGGTATTCATACCAATCTGTTTTTTCATGAGGAAAAACCATTTGAACAAAGGACTGCTTTTCAAACTCCGCTATTAATCTTTTCACTGCTATAATTCCTTTTATGTATATCACTATCAATAAAACAAATTTTTTTCATAATCTTGACATTATCGCACAAAAAACAAAAAGCAAAGATAAAATCGCTCTAGTTTTAAAAGACAACGCTTATGGGCATGGTCTAAAACTTATAGCACAACTTGCAAAAGAATATGGTATTACAAAAGCAGTTGTACAGACCCAAGAAGAAGCAAATATCATTTTAGATTATTTTGATTATATACTAGTACTTGCTGATAGTATAACTCATCCTTCTCATCCCTCTATACGATATACCATCAACTCTTTGGAAAATATTTCTAATTTTCCAAAAGGTACAAAAGTCCATCTCAAAGTCGATACTGGAATGCATAGAAATGGCATTATGCCAAAAGAGCTTCCACAGGCATTTACATTAATCAAACAACATTCTTTGGTTTTAGAAGCTATTTTTACCCATCATAGAAGTGCAGATGAACTTACTTCCGAATGGTTTTGGCAAAATAATAATTTTGAAGAAATAAAAAAAACAACTCAACATCTTAGGAAACAATATAATTTCAACCCTCTCATATTTCATAAAGATAACTCTGCTTCACTCTTTCGTACCCATGATTTCAATGAAGATTTTGCTCGAGTCGGAATAGCAGCTTATGGATGTTTAGAGTTACCAAAGGCTCTTTGTAATACCCCTTTACTAAAACCTGTGTTAGCACTTTATGCACAAAAAATAGCAACAAGAACACTGCCAAAAGGAAGTCGCATAGGATACGGAGGAAAAGGTATTCTTACAAAAAACACAACAATCACTACTTATGATATAGGATATGGTGATGGTTTCTTTCGTTCACTTAGCCATAAATATATTACACCTGAAGGGATAAAAATAATAGGTCGTATCTCAATGGACAATAGTTCATTTATCAGTGATAAAGATGAGCTTTTAATATTTAACGATGCTAATGGTATTGCTAAACAAATTAGTACTATAGGCTATGAAGTTCTTACAAACTTAAAACAAAATATCAAGAGAAAAGTTATTGAAAACATTTGAAAGTAGGTTAGACTCCAACAAAAGGACAACTCTTTTTTTATAGTCGATGAAGGAGAAAAGATCGCTTATAGACTTACTTTTATAATTGCTGTTGGGAAAACAACACCATCTATACCTACTTTAGCGTACTTTTCTATCTCTTTCTCCTCATCTATATGAACAAGTATTTTTGCATCAAATAAATAAGTTTCAGCAGTTTTTTGAAGTTCAACAGCTAGTTTTTCGTTACATGTAATATACTTCGCACCTAAATTATAAGCATAAATGGCTTCAGTAAGAGAGTTTACATGTAAAGCAAATCGTATAGAGTTAAGTTGTAAAAATGTGATTATATCAAGATTATTTTCATTAAATTCAACATATATAATAGCATTTGAAGGAGTTTTTGTTACAGCATCAATATCATTTATATGATAGAACTTTTCACTCTTAATAAAATGGTGACCAAAAAGAAGCATAACCTATCCTTTGATACACTCTTTAGAACAATAATACTTACCATTACTGAGTATCGCTTCCTCAAGCTCTACATAAACTCCACACTTTGCACATTCTATCATCTCTTGAGCATCAGTTTGCTCTTTTTTTGTTTGTGTTTTTTGTGATACAGACTTTTGTTTTATAAAAAAATAATACACTGCCCATACTACACCAAGAACAAGGAGCCATTTTATCATTTGTCATCTTTCAGGTTTTTATCGATCAACAGATAATGTCTGTTGTTCGTTATTATAACCTTATGAGGTAAACTCGCATCAACCTCATCAAAAACTTTTTCCCCTTTGTAAAATAAAAGTCTCGTATTATCATCTCTTAGAGTTTGACTAATCTCTAATAATAGCTTTGTATCAGTCACAGCCCTAGATGTAATAAGATCATAAATTTTAGGCTCAAGTTCTTCAGCTCTTTTTCTTTTTACATCTAAATTATCCAACTGTAATGAAGCTTTAATAAACTGTAAAAAACTTGCTCTTTTTGTCAGTGGTTCTGCTAGCGTTACTTCTGTATCTGGCAATGCCATAGCGAGGATAAGACCAGGAAATCCAGCTCCAGTACCTATATCTAAAAGTGTCTTTGGCTTTTCGATAAAACTCAAAGGATAAATCGAATCAAATATAAAATGATCCAAAGTCGCTTCATCTTTTGCACCCGTTAGATTATGGGTTTTATTCCAACGCAAAAGGGTTTCTTTATATTTTTGGATTTTATGCCAAAAATTTTGTGGTACTACTATACCTGCTTCTTGTATCTCTTTTTTTAGATTCACATTTTATCCAAAAAGTTTTTTCATCATTGCAAAGAACGCCTTGAAAAGACCCTTGTTTCCAACAAGTTCATTTATGAACTGATCATAACTTTTCCCTTTTTCTTCTAAAAAACCTTTCAGGTATGCCTCACTGCCTTCCATTCCACTTGTTTCTTCGATCTCTATTAATTTTTTATATATTGGTTCTATTGCTTCAACTGCTTTTTTTGGTGCTGCTTTTCTAAAGGCTGTATAAGAGATAGGTTCCCCAGTAAGAGGATCCATTTTTGCTTCAAAATCTGTTACAACCCAATAGTAACTTCCATCTTTTGCCAAGTTCTTTACCACAGCCATAATATTTTTACCCTGCTTTATACGGTCCCACATTAGTTTAAAAACGATACGAGGCATATCTGGATGACGTATAATATTATGTGGTTTTCCTATAAGTTCAGCTTCTGTGTACCCTGATACCTCAACAAAATAATCATTCCCATATGTTATAACCCCTTTTGGATCTGTTTTGGAAACAATATAGCGTTTTGGATCAAGTACTTTCTCTTTCTCTATAGGTATAGGTCTTGACATCGTAAAATCCTTATAATCTGTTCTATAATCTAATTATACTATTTTTAATCATATATTTAGATAAATTCTTTAAGTTTTGCTATAATTAAATGACAAAATCAAAAGGTTTGATAATGGCAGATAAAGCAAAATATCTACAAGATTTCCAAAATATGAAAAAAACCCATGAACAACAAGTACTTCAACTCGAATTTCTCCTTCAGAACAACCGTTCTCATGAAGAGATCGAAAAAGAAGATGCCTTTTGTAACTTCAATGTATGGGCACTAGATAATCCTATGCTAGAAAAACTTCTAGGGGTACAAATATATCAAAAACTTATCACAACACATGCTCAATGGCATACTTATTATAAAAAAATACTCCAAATATTATTTGAAGAAAATAGAACAGGTCTTTTACGTAAACTTTTTTCTTCAAAACCTTCACCACAAGCTATAGATAAGGCAAAAGCCTATTTTGATGATCTACAACAAGCTACCAAAGAGCTTGACCATGCTATAGCTGTTTGTGAAAGACGTCTTAATGCTCTTAACGAATCAAAATTCTCATGATTTTATCGTAAGTTGTTGGATATACTTTTCAAACTCTTCTGCAGGTCTTGGTTTAGAAAAGTAGTATCCTTGTATTTTTCTACATCCCTTTGTTTTTAAAAACTCACATTCTTCTTTTGTTTCAACACCTTCTGCCACAACATCCATACCCAAACTTTTTGCCAATACAATAATCGTATTGACTATCGCTTTTGCACTTTTATCTTTTGTTATATCTACAATAAAAGATCGATCGATTTTTAGCTTATCTATAGGAAGTTTCATCAAATAAGACAAAGAAGAGTACCCTGTACCAAAATCATCTACAGAGATACTAATCCCCATATCATGAAGCTCTGTCAATAGCTCTATAGACCTTGCTGGATCTTGCATTACATCTCCCTCTGTCACTTCAAACTCCAACCACATAGGAGAAAAATCATATTTTTTGAGATTCTTTTGTAGATTTTGCATAAAATCTTTTTCCAAAAGTTGCTTTAATCCAAGATTAATAGATATCCTTCCTAAATTATAGTTTTTTTTCTTCCATTGACTATAGATCTTAAGTGCTTTTTTCATAACAATTCGGTCAATATTTGTTAAAAGACCACTCTCTTTTGCTATAGACAAGAACTTTCCAGGAGGTACCGTTCCAAGAGTAGGATGACTCCACCTTACCAATGCCTCTATTCCGGTAACTTCATTAGTAATAAGATCAATTTGAGGCTGAAAATAAACATCAAATTCTTCTTCTTCAATCGCACTGCGAAGAGAGTTTTGCATAATCACTTTTTCATATGCACTTTGCGTCATAGAAGTATCATAAAATTTAAATGTATCACGTCCCTCTTCTTTGGCCTCATACATAGCACTATCTGCATACTTTATCAAATCTTCCATAGAGATCGTATCATCTGGATAGATAGCGATCCCTATACTTGTTGACATATAGATATGCTTTCCATTTATTTCTAAAGGATCTTTAAATGATTGAAGAATTTTTTTCGCAACTTTTTGAGCATCTTTTTTCGATCCTATATCTTTAGCAATGACCGTAAACTCATCACCTCCTATACGCGCTAATGTATCTTCTTGTCGCAATGCATTTTTTAAACGTTCGACCACATTTAAAAGAACTTGATCTCCAAACTGATGCCCATAAGAATCATTTATTTGCTTAAATCGATCAAGATCAATAAATAACAATGCAAACTTTTTATTGTTTCTCTTTGCATAAAAGATAGACTGTTCTAACCTATCTCTAAAAAGAGATCTATTTGGAAGACGCGTTAAAACATCATGATTGGCTTGATACTCTAACTCAAGAGCTTGCATTAGCAACATTCTTTCTTTCTCTTTTTTTTCAGATATATCTTGAAAGAGCCATACCAATGCATATATATGATCATTTTCATCTCTTAGTTGTGTTAATGATAACTCACAAATGATCTTCTTACCATTCTTATGGATAAAATAAACTTCTTCGGTTTTTGAACATTCTTCATCACATTTTTTGATATATTGAAATATCTCTTTTAATGTCAATTTATTCGAACTGTCATAAACCTCTTGGATATATGTTATATCCTTTCTTCCAAGTATCTTTCCAACTGCTGTATTGACATTTTTTATATTTCCTTCTAAATCTGTCAATATTACACCATCATGGATCGATTCTACGATCTTTGCTTGTTCTTTTTGCTTCTTTTCAAGCTCGACCATAGAAGAAATATCTATATCAAAGATTATAAAAGCATCTTTTGCTTTATAGCGTATCAACTGCAAATAAGATTGTACATGATATAAAGAACCATCTTTCGTTCTATGTACGGTTCTATTGACAAAGTTCCCAGTTTGTAGGACCTTATCACGTATCCGTAATGCTTCTTTCTTTGTAAGGAACGGATTAAGGTCAAAAACATTCATGCTATAGAGTTCTTCTTTTGTATAACCTAACTTTTTTGCAGCACCTTCATTTACATACAGATAAGAGAAATCTTCTCTATCTATGATATAGATCTCACTTGCTGATTTTTCAAGGATCTCAAGAAGTTCTTGAGTTTCTCTTTGAAGCTGAACATATTCTGTGATATCTTGTGTTGTTCCAAGTAGTTTTAAATGACCATCTTCACCTTCTATAAACTGTCCACTCAACACCACATCAATGATCTTTCCATCTTTTCGACGAAGTTTCGCAATCAAGTTTCCAACTTCTTTTGTTTCTTTCAATCGCTCCAATAACTGATATGTTTTTTGAATATATTCAGGCAAGACATGCTCAAAAAATGTCTTACTATTTGGTGTGATCTCTCCAGGTTCATATCCATATATCTCATATGAACGTTTTGACCATGTTGCAGTATCATTGGTAAAATCTACTTCCCAACTCCCTAACTTTGATATCTCTTCTATCTTCCGAAGAGTATTCTCTCTTGCCTTAAGTTTTTTTAGTGCTGTTTTTAGATCATCTTTTTCTACATTAATTGGCATAATCTATCCTATTTATCTAACATATGTCCCATTTTTTCTTTTTTTGTATCAAGATAATCCTGATTATATTCATTTGGTCTGATAATGATCGGTATTCGCTTAACAATCTCAACATCACTGATAGATTTGATCTTTTCAGGGTTGTTAGTAAGAAGCTTGATCTTTTTAATTCCAAAATGATGGAGTATAAAAGTAACAATCTCATATGTTCGCTCATCTGCTTTAAAACCAAGTTGATGATTTGCTTCTATCGTATCATATCCTTTATCTTGTAAGGCATACGCATTTATCTTGTTTAAAAGTCCGATATTTCTTCCTTCTTGCCGAAGATAAATCACCATTCCGTTTGTCTCTTCGGCCATTTTCAAAGCATATTCAAGCTGATCTCTACAATCACATTTTAAACTCCCTATAGCATCACCAGTAAGACATTCACTGTGAACTCGTACAACAGGTGTCTCAGCTAAAGGTTCTTTAAAAATCACAAGATGTTCTTTATCCCCTTCTTTAAATGCTTTGACCTTGAACTTACCAAAACGAGAAGGTAAATTAGCGATTTGTGAAACTTTTATATCCATTTATTTAACTTTTCGGTAAAATTTTGTAAGAATTATACAAAAAAAGGTTTTATAAATGTTTAATAGATTCCGAAGAACCCGTTTACATCCAGTTTTACAAAGGTTGACAAAAGAAACACATATAAGTATAGATGATTTTATCTATCCACTTTTTGTTCGTCCAGGCAAAGGGATAAAAACTGAGGTTGCTTCTATGCCTGGTGTATATCAAATGAGCATAGATGAAATATTAAAAGAGTGTGAAGAGCTAAAATCATTAGGGATCTATGCGATCATTCTTTTTGGTATTCCTGAAGTAAAGGATTCTGTAGGAAGTGATGCTCTTTGTGAACATGGTATCATTGCCTCAAGTATTAAAGCGATCAAAGAAAAACATCCAGATATGTTTGTAGTTACAGATCTGTGCTTTTGCGAATATACCGATCACGGACATTGTGGTATCATCGACGATACAACAGTTCTTAATGATGAAACACTCCAGATCTCTGCACAACAAGCACTTGTTCATGCAAAAGCAGGTGCCGATATGATAGCCCCTAGCGGTATGATGGATGGGATCGTTGAAACACTCAGAGAAGCACTTGATGAAAATGGTTATGAAAATCTCCCTATTATGAGCTATTCAACCAAATTTTCAAGTGGCTATTACGGACCATTTCGTGATGTAGCAGAAAGCACTCCTAGTTTTGGGGATAGAAGTACTTACCAAATGGATCCAGCAAACCGTCGTGAAGCGATCGCTGAGAGTGTCGAAGATGAACTCCAAGGTGCCGATATTCTCATGGTTAAACCAGCCCTTGCATATCTTGATATCATCAGAGATATAAGAGAAAACACAACAAAACCTTTAGCGGTCTATAATGTAAGTGGTGAATATGCTATGCTCAAACATGCTGGTAATGCAGGTCTAATAGACTATGAAAGAGTTATGATGGAAACGATGATTGCTTTTAAAAGAGCTGGAGCAGACATTATTATCAGCTATCATGCCAAAGAGGTAGCAAAGCTTCTTAAAAGCTAAATCGTTATAAAATTAGGCAATACCTAATCATTTTAATTTACAGGAAAGAACTTGAGACATTTTTTAACATTAAAAGATTTTAGCAAAGATGAAATATTAGAGATCATCCATCTTGGACATTCGATCAAGACCAACCTCAAAAAAGGGATCCAAGATAAAGAATTAGAAGATAAAACATTAGCAATGATCTTTGAAAAGAGCTCAACAAGAACAAGAGTAAGCTTTGAAACAGGGATGTATCAACTCGGAGGGCATGCTTTATTTCTTAGCTCTAAAGATATCCAGCTTGGTCGAGGAGAACCTATCAAAGATACCGCTCGTGTAATCTCTCGTATGTGTGATATGGTAATGATACGTACATTTGAGCATAGCCGTCTTGAAGAGTTTGCTTCTTACTCAAAAGTTCCTGTAATAAATGGTCTTACAGATTCTTACCATCCAGTACAACTTCTAGCTGACTATATGACGATCATCGAACACAACAAAGTAGCAGATTTAAAAGTCGCATACGTTGGAGATGGGAACAATATGACCCATTCATGGTTGATGCTTGCAAGTAAACTAGGTTTTGAACTACGCATAGCAACACCTAAAGGGTATGAAGTAGACAACACCATATTAGAAGATGCATATACATTTGCAAAAGAAAGCGGTGCGAAAATTCTAATCACAAATGATCCTAAAGAAGCAGTCAAAGGGGCAAGTGTTGTTACAACCGATACTTGGGTATCGATGGGTCAAGAAGATGAAAAGGAAAAACGTCTTAAAGATTTTGAAGGATTCATAGTAGATGACCTTTTAATGTGTCTGGCTCAAAAAGATGCTATCTTCTTACATTGTCTTCCTGCATATAGAGGATATGAAGTAAGTGAAAGTGTTTTTGAAAAACATGCTGATGTGATTTTCGATGAAGCTGAAAATCGCTTACATGCACAAAAAGGTCTTATGGTCTGGTTGCATCAACATAGGAGTTAATCATGCGAATTTTTGTAACTTTGTTTTTAGTTTTTATTTTTAATCTAGATCTTTCTGCTGCGGAGGTAGTGCATTTAAGTGCCAAATACCAAAGTTCACAAAAATGTGTAGCATGTCATCAACATATTGCCAAGGATTGGAAAAATTCTTGGCATGCAAAAAGTCACTACAATAAAGATGAATACTATCGAAAATCTATAGATTATCTTGCTAAAAAAACACGACAAAGTTCAAAAAGTATCGAAGTAAAATGTGCAAAATGTCATAATCCACGAATAACGGTTACTCAAGTTAGTGATGAATTTGAAGCTATCGCTGCCTTAGGACTTGATAAAGGTTCTAAGATCGATAAAGCATTAAAAGATAAAACGATCTCTGAGGGGATCAATTGTCTTGTTTGCCATAATGTCAACCATATCAATACAAAAGCTCCAGCAAATGTTCGTGGTATGGATAGAGTTTCATGGAATAGAAATGGAACAATGAGTGGACCCTTTAGTGATGCTAAAAGCCCTTATCATAAAACCCAAAAAAGAAACTTCTTTACAAAGAACTCTAATCAACTCTGTTTCGTTTGTCATGCTAATGATCACTCATACGTCAATAAAAAGCTAGTCTTTACCAATATGGAAAAAGAGTATAAGGGAAACAAAAAATGTGTTGAATGTCATATGAGTCCCAAAGTTCATAAATATGCAGCAACTTATAGAATAAACGGTAAACTTAAACCAAGAGATATCCGTTATCATAAATTTGCAGGAGCACATAAAGAAAAAATGTGGAAAGATGCTCTTTCTTTAAAACTCAAAGCAGATAAAAACAATCTTTTCATTACTATTAACAACCCTCAACCCCATAATATCCCAAGTGGATTTGGAGCAAGAGAGATAGTTGTTCAAGTAGATTACTATAATGGAGGAAAGATAGCAACAAAAACAATCCCTCTAACAACACATTATAAAAGAAAAAGAGGGAAAAAATCTATACCTCATCTAGCGCTTGAAGCATCTAAAGATATGAGTATTCCAGCAAAAGGTTCAAAAACCATCAAAGTTAAAAAACCACATAATGCTTCTAAAGCAAAAGTAACACTCTATTATAAACTTGTCAATGATGAAGTACATACGCTACTAGATCTTAAAGAAGATATATGGCAAGAAAAATTCTTTATTACATCAAAAGAGATCAGACTTTAATATCTGATCCCTGTTTTACTTCGTATCTTCTCTATAAGTGGAAGTGCAACTTCCCTTGCTTTTTTAGCACCCATATCTAGTATCTCTCTTACTTCATCTTGATGATTCATATAGTATTCTCTTTTTTCACGATATGGTCTAAAGTAATCCCACACAATCTCAGCAAGGTAAAGTTTAAAATGTCCATGACCTTCTCCACCTTTTTCATAACGTGCTTGAAGCTCTTTTTGCCCTGCTTCATCCAAAAAGAGTTTTGCTATATTATAAACATTACAATTTTGCCACTCTTTTGGTTCTTCTAAAGGAACATTCTCAGTTACGATCTTTTTTATCGTTTTAAGCTGCTTTTTCTCTTCACCAAAAATATTAATGGTATTGCCATAACTTTTACTCATCTTTTGACCATCTATTCCAGGTACGGTTGCTACATTATCATCAACTCTATACTCAGGAAGTTTTAATATCTCTCCATATTCATTATTAAACTTGATCGCAACATCTCTAGCTATCTCCACATGTTGGATCTGATCTTTTCCTACAGGAACGATATCGGTTTCAAAAAGTAATATATCTGCTGCCATCAAAACAGGGTATGAAAAGAGTGAATGGTTTGCATGAATCCCTTTTGCTACTTTATCTTTATAACTGTGCGCACGCTCTAGTAGTCCCATAGGGGTAAAAGCTGAAAGTATCCAGTATAACTCCAATACCTCTTTAACATCACTTTGTACCCAAAATGTTGATTTTTGCGGATCTATCCCAAGAGAAAGAAAATCAATAGCACTTTGCATAGTAAGTTCAGCTAATTTTTCACCACCATTACCACTACTCATCGCATGATAATTAGCAATAAACGCAAATGTATCTTCATTTTGATTTTCTTGCGCTTGAACCATCTGTTTAATAGAACCAAAATAATTTCCTAGATGTAAATCTCCAGAAGGTTGAATACCTGTTAAAACTCTCATCAAATGTCCTAAATTTTTTCGTTATTATACTATAGAAAGCTTTTTTTTGTTATCATAAAGAAAAAAAGGATTGAAGATGCCTTTACAACTTAGAACTAAAGATATCACATTAAGCGAAAGTAATAAAGCTCATTTAGACAGTGTCATTGAAAGCTTTAAAAAATACAACCTTGACATAACAAAAATCTATGTCAATATTACAAAAGAGAAAAAAGAAGTTCATGTAGAATTTGAGATCGATGTTGCTCATGCTTCACCGATCGTTATCAACCAAACAGACAAAGACCTCACAGTCGCTATAGATCTTGCAGCTGAACGTGCAGAAAAAGCACTTCGAAGACTTCATGACAAACTAGTAACTCCAGATCATGAAACAATAAGGACAATGGAAATTGATGAATAAATTTTTTTTTAGCTTATTTTTAATAGTAACCATAGCTATACAAGGCTATGCGAAAGAGAATTTTTCTTTACGCTTCGCATATGGTCAAGAAAGCGATAGCGATCTTGGAGAGATACTAACTTTCCAAGATCCAACAGCACACGAATACAAGTTCAATGTAATTTCACTTGATGCAGGATATTTACTTGTTGAAAAAATGTTTGATCTTCCCTTGGATCTCTATCTAAAAGGTGGAATAGCACAATTTAGTAGTGAAGATCTTTCAAAATACCCTGAACTAACAGGAATGCAAGATCTTACAGATAGTGATGTATATGAATTTACTTTTTATATCAAACTCTATTACAATATAGACTTCCTTGATAATCGTATTCGTTTAGGTTTTGGAGAAGGTGGAAGTTATGTAAATGACTACCTTGCACCTGAAGTTATCGAAGAGAACGATGATGACCCAGAAGATCCAAAATATTCTAAATATCTCAACTACCTTGACATTAGTTTGGACTTTGATATCGGTCGTCTTTTTGGCTATAAGCCTTTATTTGATACATATCTTGGATACACACTTAAACACCGTTCAGGAATCTTTGGACTTATCAATGGTGTTAGCGGTGGAAGCAACTATAACACTATCTCAATTGAAAGGAACTTTTGATGTATAACTGGATTTTATGGTTCCATGTTCTTTCATTTATCTCATGGTTTGCAGCGATATTCTATATCCCACGACAATTTGTCTATCATGTAGAACATAATGATAACAAAGGATTTGTGGAAGTAATAGAGATCATGGAATATAAACTCTTAAAATATATTGGTGTTCCATCGATGTGGGCCACTATCATCAGTGGTTCAGTACTTATCTATCTTGGTGGATGGATGAGCAGTCCTTGGTTACATCTAAAACTTCTTTTTGCAACGATTCTTGTGGTTTATTTTTTCTCTTTAGAAAAATACAGAAAAGAGCTTAAAGCTAAAACATGTACCAAAAGTGGGAAATTTTTTCGTGTTTACAATGAAGTTCCAACGATACTGATGTTCTTTATAGTTGCTATGGTTGTTTTTAAACCGTTTTCTTAAAAAAGGTTCTTTAACCTTTCTTCTTCGCTTTAAATAAAAGCGGAGTTCCCGTAAAATCAAAAACTTCACGAAGTTGATTTGTCAAATATCGTCTATAAGTAAAATGTAAAAGATGCGGTTTATTTAAGATAAGCGCTATCTTAGGTGGACGGATATCATACTGTGTTGCATAGTACATCTTTACAACCTGCCCTTTTATAGCAGGAAGTGGATGTTTTCTCATCGACCATTCAAGCACTTCATTAAGTCTTGCAGTTGGAATACGCTGAGAATAGTTCTCATTCACTTTTAAGATCATATCATACAGTTTGTCTACACGCAATCTTGTTTGTGCTGAAATCGTAATTATTGGTGCATATGAAAGGAATTTAAATCGATCCCGTATCTCACGGACAACCTCTTCATAACGTTCCTTATCTGAAATATCCCATTTGTTAAGCACGATGATACACCCTAGATGATGTCTATCTACAAGACCAGCTATCTTTTCATCAAGATCACGGAACCCTTCACTCGCATCAAGTACCAAAAGAGCAATATTAGCATTTTCAAGCATTTTAGTTGTTCTCATAAGTGCATATTTTTCGATCCCAACGATCTTTCCACGCTTACGAAGCCCTGCTGTATCAACAAATGTGATCTGCTTATCTTTATAAAAGATTGTTTCATCGATAGGATCTATCGTTGTTCCCGCAACTGAACTTACAACACTTCTTTCTTCTTTTAAAAGAGCATTCAGTAAAGAACTTTTTCCAACATTTGTCCGTCCGATGATCGCTACTTTGATATGAGAAAGATCTTCATTATCATGTTCATAGATCTTGTCATTATAAGCAAAGACCGAATCTTCTTCTACCTCTTCATCATCAACTTCAAAATAATCCTCATCATCATCTATCTCTTCAAATTCAAACAACTCTTCCTCTGTTTCAGCTGTTTCCTCTTCATCCTCTTCTATAACCTTATCTTCATCAGGAATCTTATCATATACCCACTCTAAAAGAGCATTTATACTCCGGTTATGTGCTACTGATATTCCAAAGATATCTTCCGCACCAAACTCATAGAATTCCCATAGTTTTTCTTTCATCTTGTCATTATCGATCTTATTGACAACAAGTGCGATATCTTTTCCCATATCTTGAAGTTCATAGAAAAGTTTTTTATCTTCCTCCTCAGGAAGCCCTTTTCCATCTACCATATAGATCACTATATCAGCTTTATGTGCCGCTTGGAGTGATTTTTCTCTTATCTTGTCATAGAGTTCACACCCTTTATCTATTCCACCAGTATCTAAGAGTTCAGCTTGTTTGTCATTAATACGAACGATCTTTCTTTTCACATCTCGAGTCGTTCCTGCCATCTCAGATGTGATCGCATCTCTTTGTTTCAACAGTCTATTAAAAAGGGAACTTTTTCCAACATTTGGACGACCGATGATCGCTATTTTTTTCATAAATTTATACCTATTGTTTAAAATGGGAGCAGTTTTTTTGAAATTATACTATAATTCCTTATGGAAAAGTTATATTATTCATATGAAGAGTTCCGTTTAGATGTGATCTCCTTACTTCCTCAACTTCAAAAAGATTATGACACCATCATAGCTATTGCAAGGGGTGGTCTTACATTTGCGCAAGCTCTAGCAGAAGCACTTGAGATCAGAAACCTTCAAACTATAAGTACTTTGTTATATGATGGAACAACAAAAAAAGAGGACTTCTCTTTATATGATACCACCAACCTTCAACATTCCAAAAAAGTTCTTGTAGTAGATGATATCTCCGATAGTGGAGAAACACTCTCAAAGGTGATGCAACATTTAGAAAAAAAGCATCCCTCTATCACTTTTGAAACAATAACACTCTTTTATAAAAGAACATCATTGTTTCAACCAACCTATTATATTCATGAATCTACACAATGGATCAATTTCTTTTGGGAAGTGGACTTTACGCTCGAGCCTTCTTAATAATCTCGTACGCTTCATTGATTTCTTGGGTCTTTTGTGTTGCTTCTTTGAGATAAGCTTCATCTTTCCCTTGAGCTTTGATGATATCTGGATGGTACTGACGTACTAACTTTCTATATGCTTTTTTGATACTTTCCATATCATCATTTGGTCTAACACCAAGTATTTTGTATGCTTCCTCGAGTGAAGTTTGTTGAGAGTCTGCTCTTTGAGCATTAAGTTGCTCGAACATATCAAATATTTTATGATACAGATTTGGATCGATTTCCATCGCTTCAGCGATACGACCAAGGATACGTTCTTCACTTTTTGTTACTTCTCCATCAGCAAAAGCAAGCTGGATCAAAAATCCAATAAACTGTTCTTGTTTTGCTTTGTTTCTTTTAATCGACTGTGCAAGAGCTACGGCGATATGTTCTAAATTATCGCTACGTTCTTTCTCTTCGTTAAATATCTCTTTGAGATATTCCCTTGCTTTTTTTGGGTCAGGAAAGACACGTGACACATCATCAAAAAGAGCCTTAACAAGCTCTGCTTCTAGTGTATCAACATGACCATCCGCCTTTGCTACCTTCGCAACAAGAGCGACAAAAAGTCCAAGATCACTTTTTTGTAAGTTCTCTTTTGTGATCTCAAAATTTTTAAATACCTCTTTTGAATACACTTCATAGTTTCTATAACTTTTAAAAACATACGCCAAAACCAATCCAAATAGAAAAAAGATTATCAAGTTTGTCATAAAAAACCTCCGTTAATGAAAATTATAAGCTAGAGGAGTAAATAAATTGCTACAATTGCAAAAAAATTTTTAGGATAACCATGCAACGGATAAAAAATCTCAATGAAGGTGTAAAATATATGCTCCTTGCATCACTTTGCTTTGCATTTATGGGTGCATTTGCAAAGTTAGCAAGTCAAAATCTACCTTCATTAGAAATCGTCTTTTTTAGAAATATCGCAGGAGTTATCCTTATCGCTTCTGCTATAGCAAAGAAACCTCTTCAGCAAAAAGGGGGCAAGCCATTTTTACTTCTCTTTCGTGGGATGATGGGTTTTAGCGCACTTCTTGCTTTTTTCTATCTTATTGCACATATTCCCTTAGGTGATGCAATGACATGGTCAAAGACCTCACCTATCTTTACAGCTATTTTTGCATGGTTCTTCCTTAAGGAAAAAATGACACCAAAAGCATGGGGAGCAGTATTTTTAGGATTTATTGGGATCTTATTTATCACAAAACCAACTGGTCTAACGTTAAGTAAATATGATCTGCTTGGACTCTTTAGTGGAATCGGTGCAGCACTTGCCTATACTTCTATACGAGAGCTAAGAGCCTACTATGAAACTCGTGCGATCGTATTGAGTTTTGTTGGAGTAGGAACTATAGGACCGATCATTTTATTTCTCATAGCTCCTTATATCAATGCACCTGAACTTGATTTTATATTTGCTAAATTTGTTCTTCCAAAAGGGATAGAGTGGTTCTACCTCATCGCTATGGGGATTATCGCTACTATCTCTCAACTACTGATGACCAAAGCATACGGAGCAACAAAAGCAGGGATCGTAGGTGCTGTAAGTTATACAAATATCTTATTTTCTATACTGGTTGGAACACTTCTTGGTGATGATCTACCGGATATGATAACCACAACAGGTATAGTACTGATCGTAGTAGCTGGGATAATGGTTGCTAAAGAGAAGTGATGGTATAATAACAAGTCCCATAGGAAAACCTATGGGCAAATCTCAATACGAGGAGGAACTTATGAAAAAGTTTCACCTCAAGCTGACTTTTATAGTCTGGAAACTCAATGTCAGCTTGGAGCTAAAGGGAGTTTGATACTCCCTTCTCCGTATTGAGATTATAACATAAAATTGATAAAAGAGAAAAACTATGATACTACTTGCTGGTCCATGTGTAATAGAAAATGAAGAAAATATTTTAAAAATAGCCAAAGAACTCCAACCATATCATGAAGATGAAAGTATAGATTTTTACTTCAAAGCAAGTTTCGATAAGGCAAACAGAACATCTCTAGAGTCATTTCGAGGACTTGGCATGGAAGAGGGACTTCGTATCTTACAAAAAGTAAAAGATGAGTTTGGCTATAAGATCGTTACCGATGTGCATGAAACCTATCAGGTTGAGCCGGTCAGTCAAGTGGTCGATATGCTCCAGATCCCTGCCTTTTTATGCCGTCAAACCGATCTTTTAGTCGCATGTGCAAAAACGACATGTAAGATCAACATCAAAAAGGGGCAGTTTTTAGATGGCAATGCGATGCGCTATCCAGCCCTTAAGGTACTTCAAACCAGAGGATGTAATGAAGCAACGTATGAAAACAGCCAAAAACACGGTCTATATCTGTGTGAACGGGGGAACTCCTTTGGATATGGCAACTTAGTTGTTGATATGCGAAATCTTGTTTTTATGAGAGAGTTTGCTCCGGTGATCTTTGACGCAACTCATTCGGTACAGATGCCAACAGCAAAAGATGGAAAGACTGGAGGAGATAGTTCTATGGTTCCTTACTTAGCTAAAGCTGCTGCTGCTGTTGGAGTGGATGGATTTTTCTTTGAGACCCATTTTGATCCAAGCATTGCACTTAGTGATGGTCCAAATATGATACAATTAGACCAACTAAACTCGCTCATCAATACGATCAAAAAAATCAGAGCAATATAAAATATCAATAAAGGAAAACAATGACAACAATCGAAGGTAAATTACACGTAATAAGCGGTAAAAAGATCGCTATCATCTCTACAAGATGGAACCATTTCGTAGTAGATCGTTTAGTTGAAGGTGCAAAAGACGCATTTTTACGACACGGTGGTAATGAAGCAGATCTTACACACGTTATAGCTCCAGGAGCATTTGAGCTTCCAATGGTAGTCGATAGACTGCTTGAGAGTGGAAAGTATGACGCAGTATGTGCATTAGGCGCAGTTATTCGAGGGAGTACACCTCACTTTGATTACGTTGCGGCAGAAGCAACAAAAGGGATCGCTTCTATGAGCCTTAAATACCACAAACCAGTAAGCTTTGGTCTGCTTACAACCGATACGATCGAACAAGCGATCGAACGAAGCGGAACAAAAGCAGGGAACAAAGGCTTTGAAGCGATGACAACTGTTATCGAGATGCTTACTTTGTTTGAGGAGCTCTAATGGCAACACGACATCAAGCACGAATGGCAGTTGTAAGTTTACTTTATGCATATGATCTTGGAAACGGAAAGATCGCAGATGTAGCAGTCGATATACTTGAAGAGAAAAAGATCAGAAACAAACAAAGAGAGTTCGCCCTTGGGCTTTTTGAAGGGGTACTAAACAACCTTGAAGCAATAGACAAAGCGATCATTGAACATCTTAAAGACTGGGATTTTGAACGCCTTGGAAGCATAGAAAGAGCCACTCTTCGTCTTGGAGCGTATGAGATCATGTTTGGAGAACTCGATCCAGCAGTTGTCATCAATGAAGCTGTAGAGATAAGCAAAAGTTTCGCAGCAGAACAATCCCCTAAATTTATCAACGGTGTTTTAGATGCGATAGCAAAAGATATAAAAAAGGAAAAATAATGAAAAAACTTTTCCTAAGCGTAGTAATGGTTCTATCACTTCAGGCAAATGATATAATTGTTAAAAAAAGTCACTGTGATGTGAAACAAACAGTACAAAATCTCAAAGAGGTTATCACAACAAAAGGTTTACACATCTTTGCCATCATCAACCACTCCGGTAATGCCAAAGCAGTTGGAATGCAAATGGAACCAACCATTATGATCGTTTTTGGAAAAGCTGAACTAGGAACAAAATTGATGCAACAAGACCCCTTAGTTGGTCTTGACCTTCCTCTTCGTGTTTTAGTTTATAAAGATAAAGATGGAGAAACGAAAATGGCATATCGTGATGGAAGTTGGTTAAAGAACAAACATATCATCAATGCACCAAAAATCATCCAAAAGATCAATCAAGGGATGGATACCATTACTACACAAGCTGGTATCTGTACAAAATAAAATACTTTCTATAGTAGGATAACAATGCAAAAACGACTAACAAAACAAGAAGCACTCGATCTTATAAGAAATGCAGACTTAAAAGAATTAGGTCGCTTAGCAAGTGCAAGAAAAAAAGAACTTCATCCAAAAGGGATCACTACATTTGTAGTTGATCGTAATATCAACTATACAAATATCTGCTGGGTAGATTGTAAGTTCTGTGCATTTTATAGACATGAAAAAGATGAAGATGCGTATGTTCTTACCTTTGATGAGATTGATGCAAAGATCGATGAACTTTTAGAGATCGGTGGAACACAAATCCTCTTTCAAGGGGGTGTACATCCAAAACTCAAGATAGAATGGTATGAAGAGTTAGTAGAACATATCCATACAAAATATCCTCAAATCACTATCCATGGTTTTAGCTCCATTGAGATCGACTTTATCGCCAAGGTCTCACACATTAGCGTTGAAGAAGTACTCAAACGTCTCAAAGCGAAAGGTCTTGCTTCTATTCCTGGGGCTGGAGCAGAGATACTCAGTGACAAAGTACGTGATATTATTGCACCACGAAAGATCGATTCTGATGTTTGGATAGATATCCACCGAAAAGCACATAAGCTTGGGATAAAAAGTACTGCAACGATGATGTATGGTACGATAGAGAGCGATGAAGATATCATAGATCATTTTGACATGGTAAGAAATCTCCAAGATGAAACAGGTGGATTCCGTGCATTTATCATGTGGAGCTTCCAAAGCCAAAATACAGAACTTGCCCGCCTTATTCCTGATCTTCCAAAACCATCATCAAACCGCTATCTACGCCTCTTAGCAGTTGCACGGCTTTATCTTGACAACATCCAAAATATCCAGTCTTCATGGGTAACTCAAGGGCCTTATATAGGTCAGATGGCACTCAAATTCGGTGCGAACGATCTTGGCAGTACCATGATGGAAGAAAATGTCGTACGAAGTGCTGGAGCTGGTTTTAGAATGGCAAAAGAAGAGATGATCCGACTTATCCGAGATATAGGAGAAACTCCGGCTATCCGTGATACCGCATACAATACATTGGAGATCTTCGAATGAAGGTCTTTCTTTTGATCTTAACATTAGGACAACTACTGATGGCAGCAACAATTCAAACTTTACATGTAAAAAACAATACTATAACGCTTATAGAAGAAAAAGACTCTCGATTACCTCTTATTACGATGCAACTTATCTTTCAAAAAAGTGGTCATATAGAAGATGGTAGTCTTCCTGGACTTGCCAAACTCAGTGCTAAAATGCTTGGAGAAGGAACAAAGGAACTAGGTTCAAGTGCATTTGCAGAACTGTTAGAATCAAAGGCGATCCACATCTCAGCTCATGCAGGAACTGAAACATTTGTTATAGAACTAAGCTGTTTGAAAGAACAATTCTCTCAAGCTCTAAACTACCTTAAAGAGCTTTTAGAAGATCCAAATCTTACAGAAGAAAGCTTAGAAAAAGTCAAAACGAAGATGATAGGGTCTTTACAACAAAAAGAGAATGATTTTGATTACATTGCAAGCATCAATCTCAAAAAACTCCTTTTTGAAGATACTCCTTTAGCTACTCCAACAAGTGGTACTATAGAATCGTTACAAAAGATCACATTACAAGACGTTCAAAACTTTTTTAGTAAACACATTGTACTTGCTCGTTCTATTATTGCTCTTGGAGGAGATGTTACAATGGATGATCATAATAAGATCATCCACCTTTTAGAAGAGCTTCCATACGGTTCTTTAGAAGAGCTTCCATTTTATCATGCCAGTGACGCACAAAAAGAACTAATAGAGAAAAAACAAACCGATCAAGCATATATCTATTTTGGATCTCCATACAATATCCGTTATGATGATCCTCAAACCTATATTGCTAGAGTTGCAACATTTATCTTGGGAACAGGTGGTTTTGGAAGTCGTCTTATGGAAGAGATTCGAGTAAAGAAAGGACTTGCATATTCTGCTTATGCACGTTTACATGTAAACCGTTCTAACACTTACCTTAGTGGATACCTTCAAACAAAACTGGATTCTCAAGAAGAAGCTCTTAAAACTGTTAAAGAAGTACTTAAAAACTTTGTTCACAATGGTGTAACACAAGAGGAACTAGAACAGACAAAAAAATTTCTTTTAGGAAGTGAACCACTGAGAAATGAAACAATGAGTCAAAGACTCAACCGTGCATTTATGGAATACTATAAAGGATTTGAACCAGGTTATTCTCAAAAAGAACTAAAAAAGATCGCATCACTTTCTCTTCAAGAGCTTAACCAATTTATACACAAACATAATGAAATCTTAAAAATTTCAGTAAGTATAGTTACAAAATAAGATTTAAGTGCTATAATAAAAAGAAGTTATTGACCAGAAGGAGAATCGATGGGACTATTTGGAAATGATTGTAGCAGTTATGAAGCACGCATCAAAAGCTTAGAAGATGAGAACTCACGCTTAAAAGATGAGATAGCATCTTTACAAAGAGCTTTAGATGAAGCAAGAAGCACAGAGTCAGCAACTTCCGTTGAACAAAAAGACCAAGAACAAATGATAGGTCTTTTAGTCCAATCTTATGAAGATGGTGTTCGTTTTACACAAGGTATCTTAGAATCAAATTCAGAAGCGCTGATAGAAGCAAATGAGTTAAATGATACTACAAGCCAAAAGATAGACAATGTTCAATCTGAAGGTGCAAACATCCAATCATCTGTAGAATCTTTTGCTCAAGAAGCAGCAAACCTCGATGATGGAGCGAACAGTCTTAATGACAGTGTAAACTCTATAGGGGAAGTGATCAGTCTGATCAAAGACATCTCAGACCAAACAAACCTTCTAGCACTTAATGCCGCGATCGAAGCTGCACGTGCAGGAGAACATGGACGTGGATTTGCTGTTGTTGCAGATGAAGTACGTAAGTTAGCTGAGAGAACACAAAAAGCAACTGCGGAAGTAGAGATAAATATCGCTCAACTGAAACAAAACTCTGCTGAGATCCAAAACACAGCAGAAGTATTTAGAACCAATACAGAAGAGATTCACCAAAAACTCGAAGGATTCTTTACTGAACTTGATCAAGTGATCAAAAATTCTCACCGTATCAAAGATGTAGTAAGTAACATTTCACATGAAGTTGCAGTAGGAAATGGTAAACTTGACCATATCCTTTTCAAGCTCATTGCCTATAATTCATTTATAAATCACCAACGTCCAGCTACAATTACAGATGAAACTCAATGTCGCTTTGGAAAATGGTTTAAAGAGGTAGCTTCAAAAGTACTCTCAGACGATCAAAAAACACTTAGCAGTGTTAACACACACCATGCCAAAGTACACCAAGGTGTGAAAAAAGCGATCGATCTGTGGTTAGATGGAAAATTTGATGAAGCCCTCCAAATGATGAAAGAAGTTGAACACTCTAGTGATATAGGCTTTAAAGAACTCTACCAAAGTTTTGTAGCACATCGAAAATAAATATGGCATTTTGCCATATTTTACATAGATAGTACCTTTTTTTGTTACTATTGATATATGGATACTTTAGACGAAAAATTTAAAAAACTTCATATATCTTCTCCACTTGAACTAGCACTTATCCTTCCTCATCGATATGAAGACTATAGACTCAAAACAACTTTAGAGATCAACACTCCTACACTTATAGATGCAACATTACAAACAATACGAAAAACACCATCTTCTATCCAAATGGAATTTTTCGCACACAATCTAGGACATACTCTTAAAGGTGTCATTTTTCGTCCAAAACCCTATATGCTACACCAGTTCCTTCAAGGGGAGCGCTACTATCTCTATGGGCAAGTAGATTGTAAAGGGGGAAGTTGTTCTTTAAATATGCCCAAAAAAGTAAGCGAACAACATATAGGTAAAGTTCTTCCCGTCTATAAAACATCTCTACGAAATGATGTATTACGCAAACTGATAAAAAACTACTTACATGTAAAAATCTTTACTCAAGAAAATATCCCTGAAGAGATCGCCAAAATACTCCTTAGTATCCACTTCCCTATATCTATGCCAGATGAAAAAACAAAACAGAAACAACTTTATGCTTTAAAGTATCTAGAGATATTTCTTTATATGCGTGAACTTCAAAAGAAAAAAAGTTCCTTCCCAGCTCTTAGTTCACATGTAAATGATATATCACACTGGATCAACTCCTTACCATTTCAACTTACAAACGAACAGCTCAGTGCTATAAAAGATATACAAAACGATCTTGCAAAACCTGTTGCAGCCAAACGGATGGTAGTAGGAGATGTAGGGTGTGGAAAAACGATGGTAATCCTCGCTTCAGTACTTTTAAACCTACCAAACCGTTCTATATTAATGGCACCAACAACTATCTTAGCTAAACAACTTTATGAAGAAGCAAAAAAGTTCTTACATGTAAAGACCACTCTTGTAACTAACAAAACAAAAAAACTCCCACTTGATGAGTATGAACTTATCATCGGTACTCATGCTCTACTTTATAGAGAGCTTCCTCAAGCAACACTTGTTATGGTAGATGAACAACACCGATTTGGTACAAAACAACGTGCATTACTTTCAAAATTAGTAGAAAATGGCAATAAGAAACCTCATTATTTACAATTTTCAGCAACTCCTATCCCAAGAACACAAGCGATGATAGATTCTTCTTATATCGATGTTAGTTTGATCACGACTACTCCATTTGAAAAAAAGATATCTACAAAAGTAATAACAAAAAAAGACTTCCCTTCTCTTTTAAAACATATCAAGCAAGAACTAGCTCAAAATCATCAAGTACTTATAATCTACCCTTTAGTTGAAGAGAGTGAAGCTATCAACTATCAAAGTATAGATGAAGCAAGAGGGTATTGGGAAAAAAACTTTACTGATGTTTATGTGACACATGGAAAAGATAAAGAAAAAGAAAAAATCTTAGAAGAGTTTCGAACTCATGGAAAGATACTTTTAGCAACAACTGTCGTAGAAGTTGGTATAAGCTTACCAAGACTTACAACCGTCATCATTGTTGGGGCAGAAAGGCTTGGTCTTGCAACCCTGCATCAACTTCGTGGACGTGTAAGTCGAACAGGACTTCAAGGGTATTGCTATCTTTATACTAATGCAAAAGAATCAAAACGTCTTGAAGAGTTTTCAAAAACAACAAATGGTTTTACCATCGCAGAGCTTGATCTTCGTTACCGCCAAAGTGGTGATCTTTTACGTGGAGACCATCAAAGTGGGAAAGCATTCAAGTTCTTTGATATGGCAGAAGATGCGAATATACTTCAAGAAGTACAAAAGATTCTTAACTAAACTCCAACGGATCCATATCAACCTCAGCCAATTCCACCTTAGAAACCTTGATAGCCTTTATAAGATTTGTTGCTTTAGAAGAACGAAGCAGTATCTCAAAACGGTATTTGTTTGCTACTTTGTTGATAGCACACTCTCCACTTCCAACAACTTCTACTAAATCGGTATGTCGAAGTAGATTTTCTCGCATAAGCTCCATAGCCTCTTTTGCTTTGTTTATGTTTTTATGGCTAAAAAGGATACGAGCTAAACGTTTATAAGGAGGGTATAATCCTTCTCTATAAAACTTCTCATCTTCCAAGAATGCTTCATAATTCTCTACAAAAGCACTAAAGAACTCTTCATGAAAAGTCTGAACGATTACTTCTGCATCACTCTTTCTTCCACTTCGTCCAGCTATTTGTATAAGTGAAGAAAGTGCTTTTTCTCTAGCTCTGTAATCCCCCATTCCAAGCATATTATCCATCCCTAGAACCACAGCTAAAGTAATACCGTGATAATCATGTCCTTTTGAAAGCATCTGCGTACCAACAAGGATATCTATCTCTTTGTCATTAAATCTTTTAAGAATTTTTTTGAGTTTTGCTTGTGTTGTAATAGTATCACGATCGAACTGTTCTATAACTGCATCACAAAAATGTTCTTGTAACTCTTTAACGACTTGAGCAGTTCCAAGACGTGAGCTAATAAGGCTATCTTTAAGACACTTAGGACATTTTTTTGGGATTGCTTGAGTATATCCACAGTAGTGACACTTCAGTGCATTAAGCTTTACATGTAAGCTCATTCCAACACTACAAAATGGACATTCAAAACTTTCTCCACATTCACTACACTGAAGATACTTAAAGTTTGCCCTTGTTGGTAAAAAGATGATCGACTGTTCATTTTTTTCTAATGTCATTTTGAGCTTATCAAAGATAAAAGGGGTAAGTGCTTCTAAAGATTTTTCATAGATAAATTCTCTTTTTGTTTCAAAGTGCCTTCCTTGTAAACGAAAAAATGGGTACCTTACATAGGAACTAAGCATAGGTGTCGCACTTCCTAAGACTACCGGTATATCATAGATATTCCCCATATACACAGCTATATCACGTGCATTGTAACGTGGACGATTAGAAGCCTTATAACTTTCATCATGCTCCTCATCCACAACAATAAGCCCTAAGTTTTTAATAGGTAAGAATAATGCCGAACGTGGACCTGCGATAATGGTTGCTTCACCGGAATATATCTTTGCAAGAGCATCTTTTTTTTGCTTAGGAGTAAGTTTTGAGTGCCACATCACAACAGATGAGCCAAAGTGTTCTTCAAGACGTTTTTGCATCTGTGGTGTGAGAGAGATCTCTGGCATCAAAAATATAACTCGCTTCTTTTCCTTTAAAACCTTAGCAAAGTAACTCATATAGATTTCTGTCTTTCCACTTCCTGTATCTCCAAAAAGTAAAGAGATCTTATGTTTTTGTAAAAACTCAAATGCAATTTGTTGTTTTGGTGTTAATGTGATATTTGGTAAAGAAAGATTTGGAAAGATATGTTGTTCTTCTTTTGAAAAAGGAGTAAAAAGATCAAGTGCTTCACCCAAAGAACAAAAATAATACTCAGAAATAAACTTCGCACACTTAAAAATCTTTTTTGTAAAGAAAAAAGGGAGAACTCTTATAACACCCAATGTTTCAAAATCAGGTTTATCACTCTTTTGAAGGACAACACCTTGAAGTACCTTAGAACGAAGAGGAACCTCTACAACATCAAGTATATCTAATTCATCATCTGAAAAATAAGTCAAAGGCTCCAATACGGAACCTAAAAGAGCTACTGTATAATACACTGCTAATCTATAAGCTTCTTACAAGTATCACCATATGTTTGATTTGTTCTATCACATGTAAACTTACCAGTTGCATTATCATAGGTAAAAACAACGCCAACACCATCTACAGTATATTTATAAGTATTAGTACCTGTTTTGACCCAGTGCCCTTCAGCATCTTTGGTAATGATACCATATGTTAAAAGGTTAATAGAACCATTTGTATCAAAGATCGTTTCCCCATCAGTATTTGCAGCGGCTCCATTATCGAGTTCACTAATATAACTGTTGTTTCCTTTTATAATCTCTTTTTGTCTTGCATTGGTAATCGCTGAACGAACAGCAGAAATATCACTTCTTCCTTTACTGATATTTGCACTTTTCATTGTTGAGCCAAATTTTGGCAACGCTATAGTAGCCAATATGCCTATGACAACTATAACAAAGATAAGCTCTATCATCGTAAAAGCATTTTTATAAAATCTATTAGAACTGATAACTTCCTCCTTCAGCCACTACAAACTTTGGTGCTGTTGTAGCATTGCCATCTCTACAAAAAACATTATATTTTCCATTTGATGCTTTTTGTAAAAATGGATTTGCACTTTCTCCATCTTTGACACATTGAGAAAAATCTACCGTGGTAGAGTCAAAATAACTTGGGATATCTACATATTTACTTAAAGGATCACCATAAAATTTATCGCTATTACCTACCTTTAAGCTACCATTATCGTTTTGCATCAACGATTTTGACCATAAAGAATGCCCAACCGTTCGTGTCATTGTCCCTGCAAAGGACTGAGATACTGTATCTTCTGAGTTTTGTTTTATAGCTAAAAATCTAGCTGTTGCCACAGTTGCAAGTACTCCAAGAATAACAATTACAAAGATAAGTTCTATCATTGTAAAAGCATCTCTCTTCATCTCACTCCCTGTGTATATTATCAAATACGCCAAAAAGGCGTATTTAGAACTTAACTAAATATATCTTAGTCAAGAACTGATTTATCGTTTGTTTTATCCCATAGGAAAAAATCAGGTGCAGCAGATGCACTACCATTGATACAACCGATTTGATATGTAGTTGAACCAACTGTTGCTTCTACAGTTGTACCAACATCTTTACCTTTTGTTGTACCAGCTGCAGCACATTTAGTAAGATCTGGATCATTTCCACCAAGCTCTGCAGGGCTTTCTATTTGATCAGTTAATAATGTATTGTATGTTGCTGTATTTACAGCTCCATCATCTCCATTTGTGATAGATTGTGACCATAGTGCAGGACCAACCGTTCTATCTAATGTACCTACATACCCTTTAAGTTTTCCAACATGTGCTTGATCAGATACACCAATGAACTTTGGAAGCGCAACTGCTGCCAAAATACCTAAAATAACGATAACGAAGATCAATTCGATCATAGTAAAACCAGCTCTTTTCATAAGAACTCCTTGTATAAAATTTTGTGTTACTCTTGTAACTACATCTACAATTATGAGCCAATTTCTCTTAAAGTCTGCTGAATTCACTTTTAAATAAAAATTGGTACACAGTTTGCTTATACTCGTTTATAATGAAATATACAATGGAGGCGAAGCTATGATACAGATCACAAAATCACATGAACTGATGAAAGAAGCTCTTGATTATAGAGCTATCCGTCAAGATATGATCGCTTCAAACATAGCAAATGCTGATACTCCATACTATAGACCAAAAGATATCCGTTTTGAAGAAAAACTTGTTGATGAGAAAAACAAGCTCTTTCATAAAGAGGATCATCAACTTCAAATGGCAAAAACATCAGCAAATCATTTAGACAGTATAGATGAACGTTCTTCATCACAAGCGAAGATCTTCTTTAGAGATGGTCATACAGCTAGAAATGATGGCAATAGTGTCGATCTCGATGTTGAAACAAGTGAGATGGCAAAAAACTCCGTTATGTACAATGCTTTGGTAAGTGGTATGAAAAAACAAGCTTCTATCTTTAGAGCTGTTATAGATTATAGTGGGAAAGTGAATTAATCATGAGTGGATTTTTAAACAGTTTTGATATAAGTGGATATGGACTCTCTGCGCAAAGGGTAAGAGTCAATGTGATCAGTTCTAACATCGCCAATGCCCAAACTACAAGAACTGAAGAGGGTGGACCCTATAGAAGAAGAGAAGTGGTTTTTAAAGCAGTTGATTTCGATAAGTACCTCAACAACGCCATAAGCGAAAAAGAAAAAGAGGTAGGCTTTAGCGATCCTCTAGATGAAGGGGATTTAGAAAAATATCCAAATCCTGCTATAATGAGCGTAACAGTTGATAAGATCGTCAGAGATGATTCAAAACCAAAAATGAAATACGATCCAAGCCATCCAGATGCAGATGCAAATGGATATGTTGCATACCCAAATATTAATCCTGTTGTGGAAATGGCCGATCTAGTAGAAGCAACAAGAAGTTATCAAGCAAATGTTGCTGCATTTCAAAGTGCTAAGGATATGGCAAATAGTGCTATATCATTGTTCCAATAAGTAGGAGAAGATAATGGCTGGTATAGATAAAATAGCATCACCCAGTACCGCTGAATTATTACAACAAAAAAACAATCTCAATACCCAAGAAAATTCTGGAGGATTTGCAGATAAACTCAAAGAAGCACTTGAAGATGTAAATGAACTTCAAGAAAAAGGTGATGAAGCGATGGCAGATATGGCAACTGGTCAAGTAAAAGACCTTCATCAAGCAGCAATAGCCATAGGAAAAGCGGAAATGAGTATGAAAATGATGCTAGAGATCCGAAACAAAGCGCTCAACGCCTACAAAGAACTAAGTAGAACTCAACTCTAGTTCTACATCTCTTACCTAATACTCAACAACTTCAGGTATAATCTCTTTTATGATTCAAACAGAGGAAAAAAGTAGAAAAGTCAAACAAATATTTTTATTGTTCTTACTGATAGCTATAGGGTTTATAATATTTCTAGCTGTTTTACTTGGAAATATCCTTTCAGACAAAACACTTCCAAAACTTTATATAGAACGAAATTCCAAAGCGATTCGTGGAAGTATCATTACTGCTGATGGATTTCATGTAGCAAAAAGTCAAAAACTCTATAAAGCCGTTGTCAATACAAAATATATAGATAAAGACAAGATGGAGCTTTTTATCGCATTGTTTAATATCTATTCAGGAATACCAAAAAAAGAGATACGAAAAAAATTACGCCGTAAAAACGGTATAGTAGTTCTAAGTTATACTATCTCTGAAAAAGTAGCCAAATATCTCAAACAACTTTCCTATGAACTTCGCAGATACAAAGTTTTTAAACGGATCAAAAACCCAAAAACCGGTGTTTATGTGATGCAAGGGCTTAGTATCATAGAAAGTGGAGAGAGTCGTATATATCCATATAAAACAGCACTTACACCAGTTATAGGGTATCCACACAAGTTTGAAAAAGATGGTTATACCCTCTCAAAAGGGGTCAAAGGGATAGAAAGACGTTTTGAGAGTGAACTTGAACCAAGACAAGATGGAAAGATTTCAGGACAACGTGACGTCAACGGTTATATTTTGCTCAATAAAGAAAGTATGGTCAAAGAACCGCTTAATGGTCTAGATATTGTTCTAAGTATCAATCTTGGACTGCAAATCCGCTTAGAACATATGCTTGATAAAGCGAAAAAAGAGCTTAAAGCAACAGAGGTTTTCCTAACTGTTATGGACTCTAAGACAGGAAAGGTTCTTGCACTTGCAAGCTCGAACCGTTTTTTACCAAAACATATACGTCGAAGAGACTATAAATCCCTTAATACTTCTGCTATAGAGTTTAGTTTTGAACCAGGAAGTGTTATCAAACCTATCACATTCGCAATACTTCTTGATCATAAATTGGTCAATCCCTATGAACTGGTCAATGGACACAAAGGACGCTTTAAGATCGGTCGTAAAGTTATCACAGATGAACATAGGTTCCAATGGCTTAGCGCCGAAGATGTGATCGTTCACTCATCAAATGTTGGTATGGCACAACTCTCACAACGACTCAATGGAACAATATTTTATGAAGGATTAAAAAAGTTTGGTTTTACAAAGTATTCTACTCCTGATCTGATCTATGAGCGAAGAGGTTCCATCCCCTCTGCACTCAAACTTGAACATGAGATCTATAAAGCAACGACAAGTTATGGATATGGGATGAGAGTCAACCTTATGCAGCTTGTTCGTGCATATAGTGCATTTAACAATAATGGTGAGATTGTGCATCCTTATCTTGTGACAAAGTTCTTAGATGGTAATGAAGTAATCCTTCCTGAAAAATATGAAAAAGAACGTGCAATAAAAGCAACAACAGCACAAAGAATGAAAAAGATACTTATAAAAACAGTTCTAAAAGGAACAGGAACAAAAGCGATCACTCCAGGGCTTGTCGTTGGAGGGAAAACAGGTACAGCGCATCTGGTTGAACATGGTCGCTATGTCCGCAAATACAATACTTCGTTCTTAGGATTTGCCAACGATAAAACGCATCACTACTCTATAGGAGTCGTTGTTCGCAAACCAACAACACAGCACTTTGCTTCTCAAACTGCCGTGCCTGTCTTTAAAAAGACGATCGATATTATGGTTGAAGAAGGATTCTTAAAGCCAACTATTATCAAGGAGTCTAGTCGTTCCAACTAATGCTTCAACAAGCACTATACTTTCCCCTACTCTTACCTCTTTGATATATTCAAAATCACGTGAAAGTATCTCTACATATTCTACATGTAAAGGGGAAAGTTTCTCTCTCATTTTAGATTTTATCTCTTCAACATCCAAGATCCCTTGAGTGATCATTACCCGAGCAAGGTTCAGTGAAGCAGAGATCTTTAATGCTTCTGCTCTCTCCTCTTTTGAGAGATATACATTTCGACTGCTCAGCGCCAATCCATCACTCTCTCTAACTGTATCAACAGGAATGATCTCCACATCCATAAAAAAGTTTTTTACCATCTGTTGTATCAAAAAGAGCTGTTGAGCATCCTTTTTACCAAAATAAGCTCGTGTAGGGCTTGTTACATGTAAAAGCTTGTTAACAACTGTTAATACACCACTGAAATGCCCTGGTCTGCTTGCACCTTCAAGTATATATCCTCTCACATTTGGTGCTTCTATACTCACTTCATCTTGACCATAGATATCTTCAACTTGAGGGAAAAAGAGTACATCGACTCCTGCAAGCTCACAGATCTTTTTGTCTGCTTCATCTTTTCTTGGATATTTATCAAGATCTTCCCCTTTTAAAAACTGTGTAGGGTTCACAAAGATAGATACAACTGTAAAATCATTTTGCGACTTAGAGGTACGTATCAAAGAAAGATGCCCCTCATGCAATGCTCCCATTGTCGGCACAAATCCAACACTACCATCTAAAGTTTTTAAATGTTGTTTTAATTGTTCTGGTGAAGAGATAATTTTCATCATTTTAAGCCTTGATGTAATATAATTCGAATTATACTAAATTGTGGATAAATTTTATGGATGCATACGAATATACAGAACTTTTAAAAGAACTTCAAACAAAAATGGACAATATCACAGGTGTTGTTGAACCAGACAAACTTCGCCAAAGGCTCAAAGAGATAGAAGAACTTGAAAATAGTAACGGTTTTTGGGATGATGCAGCAAATGCTGCAAAAGTACAAAAAGAAAAAACACAAATTGAACGCAAACTCCAAAAATACGATAATGCCAAGAACTCTCTAGATGATGCTATAGAGCTTTATGAAATGGCAAAAGAGGAAGAAGATAGTGAAACGATAGAATCTCTTTTTAATGAAGCAGACAAACTTCAAGAGCTTATTCGTACCATGGAGATAGAAGTCCTTTTAAGTGGTGAGCAAGATGCAAACAATGCGATCCTCTCTATCCATCCAGGAGCTGGAGGAACTGAAAGCCAAGATTGGGCAAGTATGTTGCTTCGTATGTATAAACGCTACGCAGAAAGAAGAGGGTGGAGCGTAGAGGTACTTGACTATCAAGTAGGAGATGAAGCTGGGATCAAGGATGCTTCTATCCTTATCAAAGGGGAAAATGCCTATGGATACCTTAAAACAGAAAACGGTATCCACCGTTTGGTTCGCATAAGCCCATTTGATTCCAATGCCAAACGGCATACTTCATTTAGTTCGGTAATGGTTTCCCCTGAAATCGATGATAACATAGATATCGTTATAGAAGATAAAGATATCCGTATAGATACCTACCGTGCCAGTGGTGCAGGTGGACAACATGTAAACAAAACTGAGAGTGCCATTCGTATAACACATATCCCAACAGGAGTAGTCGTTCAGTGTCAAAATGACAGAAGCCAACACAAAAATAAAGCAACTGCTATGAAGATGTTAAAATCTCGTCTGTATGAGCTTGAACTTGAAGAACAAAAAGCAGCAGCTGATGGAGTTCCTAAAAGTGAGATCGGATGGGGACACCAAATACGCTCATATGTTATGCAACCCTATCAACAGGTCAAAGATAACCGAAGTAACGAAGCATACAGTAATGTTTCAGCGATCTTAGATGGTGACTTAGATAAAGTGATAGAAGATGTGCTTATCTCTCAAAACAGAGGAGATTCATAAAGAGTGAATCTAATACGAGAGTTTTTACATCATGATAAGTGTTCTTATCTAGAAAATCTAAACCAAACACTCCACTATAAAGTGATAGACAACTGTTCTATGGAGTGTAACCACTCTTTGATTGAGATGGGGTATAGACGATTTGGAAAGATGTATTTTCGTCCTATCTGTAAAGATTGTGATGAATGTAAAAGTATAAAGATCGATGTAGCAAATTTTGAATGGAGCAAAAGTAAAAGACGTATCCTTCGTCGTGCACAAGATCTTCATATCGTTATACAAAAACCAAGTATTACCAAACAACATCTGGAACTATTTAAAAAGTACCATCTTTATAAACAAGAAAAAAATGGTTGGGAATATCATGAAACAACAGCAAACAACTACTTTGGATCATTTGTAGATGGTGCTTATGATTATGGATATGAAGTTCTTTATTTTAAAGATGAACACCTTATAGGAGTTGATCTGATCGATATTCTTCCAAATGGAATATCATCTATCTACTTTTATTATGATCCAGATTTTGCTAAATACAACCTTGGAAAACTTTCATTATACTACCAGATCATCATGGCAAAAGAAAGAGGACTTGATTGGATCTATCTTGGATATTATGTCAAGGATTGTCCAAGTTTAGCTTATAAATCTGAGTATAAACCTTTTAAAACATTGCAAGGACGACCAAACAATATCTCTGAGGTTATTTGGAGATAACACATAAATCATTCTTCTTTTGGGAGTGCATCAATAGCTTTTTGAAGTTTCTTTTGTATCGCATTTTGATATTTAAGATCATCTAATCGTAGTTCATTAAGAGTTTTTTTCTCTTTATCCCCTATATTTTTAAAAAGTTTTTTATATGCATCAATATCATCTATATAATTTTTTTTCAAAAACTCTTTATTTTCACTTTTATAAAAATCAAAGATCTCTTTTTCATGTCTACGCAAATCAATTAAACCAGTTTGAAGTAATTCAGAGAACATTTCTAGATCATTTTCTTGTATAGCTAGATCAAATAACTTTTGAGCTTTTTCCACATAAATATCATTTTGTGTAGCTAGTTCTCTCAGTTTTTTAAAATATTCACTTTTTGATTTTTGATCAACCGAGGAAAGGGTATTCCCAAACTCTTTTACTTTTTTAACATTTTCTAAATAGTTTTTGATCTCTTTTTTTAAGATATGAGGAGAATCTATCTGTTTTAATTTTTCTATTTTTTCTATGTTATTGTATAAAGGGTCACCAAATTCTTTAAAAAGAGTAGGATTTTTACTATAAAGTAATGTTGTCAAAAAAAAGAAAAGAAAAAAAGAAAGTTTCATGCTATATTTAAAAGTTGTATGTGCAAAAGCACATACAGAAGATATAAAAAACGTAAACTTACGCGTTACGTTTTTTAATGATCTCTTCAGCAACGTTCTTAGGAACTTCTTCGTAATGATCGAATTCCATAGAGTATGTTGCACGACCTTGAGTTGCTGAACGAAGGTCAGTTGAGTA
>Ga0256843_1000213_pt1 | contig 50720 bp, 44 predicted proteins | sample AlvinellametaG_FD_191572 | JGI IMG/M metagenome (GOLD analysis project Ga0256843, IMG submission 191572) | Pompeii worm associated microbial communities from hydrothermal vent at the East Pacific Rise, Pacific Ocean - Alvinella | ecosystem: Host-associated > Annelida > Integument > Unclassified ...
TAGAGGTCGATTCAACTGATGGAATATATCAATTAGATGATAGAGGAAAAACATACGTAACTCTAAAGTTTCCTCCATATATGATAGGTAAAAAGATTGCATTAGCTGTAAATTTTTCGGGAAAAGAGAAGAGAAGTGGAGAGGTTCATTTTGAGACTCTTCATAATTTTGAGGGAGTAAAGGTTCCAGATACAATAAATATTGAAGCAAATAATACATCGATTCTTGATGTATTTATTCCATTTGAGATAGACACAGGCACAGAAGATAGATTCTGGGTTAAAAATGCTAGAGTTGTATGTGATTATGAGATTAAAAATATAAAAATATTGAGTTTTGAAGAGAATCATGAAATCAAAACTGTTCGAGATTGTGGTAATGAGAGTGGGGAGACTGCTTATTGGAAGATGCAGTTAGCTTTAGATGATATTTCTAAAGATGGAAGTTTTACATTTAATGAGTGTCAGGTGAGTAGTTTTATAGATAAGTTTTAAAAAACATTATCAAATTTTTATCAACATTTTGATACTCTAAGTAAAAATTATAATAAATGGATAGTTATGTTAATAGATGGACATGGACGAGTTGTAAACTACCTTAGAGTATCAGTAACTGAGAGATGTAACTTTAGATGTCAATATTGTATGCCAGAAAAACCTTTCTCTTGGACTCCAAAGGAGAATTTGCTCTCCTTTGAAGAGCTATTTTTATTTATTAAAGTAGCAATTGATGAGGGAGTTAATAAAATTAGAATTACAGGTGGTGAGCCTCTATTGAGAGAGGATTTAGATAAATTTATCTCTATGATACATAACTACAAAAGTGATATTGACCTAGCAATTACTACAAATGGTTATCTCTTGGAGTCCATTGCTAAGAGGTTAAAAGATGCGGGATTAAAGAGATTAAATATCTCATTAGATAGTCTAAAAAGAGAGGTAGCCCAAAAAATTGCTCAAAAAGATGTTTTAGATAAGGTCCTAAGAGGGATAGATGAGGCTCTAAGGGTTGGACTTGGAGTTAAAATTAATATGGTTCCTCTAAAAGGGATAAATGATAATGAGATTATAGATATAATGGAGTATTGTAAAGCTAGAGATATAAAGGTAAGATATATTGAGTATATGGAAAATCGTCACGCCTTAGAGAATTTAAAAGGAATGCATGGAAAGGAGATTCTAGCTAAAGTTAAAGAGAAGTATAAAATATTTGCTTTAGGTAGAGAGGGTTCTAGCCCTTCTTTTAACTATAAAACAGAAGATGGATATGAGTTTGGTTTAATTGATCCTCATAAACATGATTTTTGTGAAAGTTGTAATAGAATTAGACTCACAGCAGAAGGATTTTTAATTCCATGTCTCTATTTTGATGAGGCTATGAGTATTGCTAAATCTGTAAAAAAGGGTGATATAAAAGGCGCTTCTGAGGTTCTAAGAGAGGTTTTAAAGAATAAGCCAAAAGAGAATAGATGGACTCTATTAAGTGGTAATAATAGAGAAGATATATCAACTAGAGCCTTCTATAAAACTGGAGGCTAAAGATTGTTTTATTTAGTAGAACAGTTTTTCTCTATACAAGGAGAGGGAAAATATGCAGGGGTTCCATCTTATTTTTTAAGAACAGGGGGGTGTAATCTCTCTTGTGTTGGTTTTGGTGCAAAGTATAGGGTAGATAAGATGGAGCGTTTAGGGTGTGATACCTACTTTGCAGTAGATAGTAATTTTTCTAAATATTGGCAAAAGATATCTGATGCTAGAGTTTTTATAGATAATTTAAAAGAGGAGTTTAAAAGAATAGGATATTTGCCCCATGTTGTAATAACAGGTGGTGAGCCTTTATTGTATTATGCTGATAGCGTATTTTATTCAATAGTAGAGTGGTTAGTAGATAGTGGAGTTTTAATTACTTTTGAGACAAATGGAACAGTAGAGATAGATTTTAAGAGATATCCAGCCTATAAAAAGAGTATATTTGCCCTCTCTATCAAACTTAGTAATTCAGGTGAACCATTTAAAAAAAGGGTAAATTTTAGAGCAATTGATAATATAGTAAAAAATGCTAAAGATAGTTTTTTTAAATTTACTATTACAAAACAGCTAATAGAAACTACTGCATTAGAGGAGATTGCAATTGTAACTCAAAACTATATAGACCCTACTATATACTGTATGCCTCTTGGAGAGAGCCGTGCTACTATTTGGCACAATGATAGAGCAGTATTTGAGTTTTGTATGAAATATGGATTCTACTATAGTGATAGATTGCATATTAGAATTTTTGATACTACTCAAGGAGTATAAATTTGATCATTCGAAAACTTTTTAAATTTGAAAATGCCCATATTGTGAGAGATTGTTCTACCCTTAGATGTAGTAAAAATTTACATGGACACTCATATAAAGTAGAGGTTTTATTTGAGTCAAACTATTTAGATAATGGACAGATGGTGTATGATTTTGGGCTTACTAAAGTCTATATAAAAGAGTTAATAGATAGTTTTGATCATGCCATAACTCTTTGGAGTGGAGATAATAGGGACTATATAGAAGATATGAAAAAACACTCTTTGCGTTGGATAGAACTTCCAGTTAGCCCATCTGCCGAGCAGTTTTGTAGGGTATTTTTTGTAATAATAGATAGAGTATTAGAGTGTAGTGTAATGGTAAATGGAGAACGAGAGGTAAAATTAAATAGTATAATAGTTCATGAGACCGATACTGGTTATGCTCAATGTTTTAGATCAGATGCTTATAATTTAAATATGGGAGAGATTAAACTTGAGAATATTCAATTTTCAAAGCAGATAAGATCTGAATGGAATAATAAAAATCTTTGGGATAATCTCTTAAAAAAAAGACCTCTTTTGAATCCAAAAGAGGTTTAATGCTATTTAAGTAAAAATAGATATGCTCGTGATATAATTATATTATATTTTAACTATATTTAATATAAGGGTTAAAGTTGAAAAGAGTTATTTTATACTTAATTTTATTACTAATTGTTACAGGTTGTAGTCCAAAGAAGCTTAGAGATGAGTATATCTATTTTAATAAAACAGATTCCATTCAAAAGGGAAGAAAACCAGAAAATATCAATAGACCAATTACAACAAGAATTGAGCCAGTAAAGTTTGAATATAAGATTCAGCCTCATGATAGATTATCAATTAGAGTATATCGTCATCCAGAACTTAGCACTGGTCCAAGAGGTGAGGGGCTTGGAGAGAGTATATTAGTTTCATCTAATGGAACAGTTGTTTTGCCTTTAATAGATGAGGTAAAGTTAGCGGGGCTTACCCAACCAGAGGCGCAAATGAAACTTGAGAATCTATATAGAGAGTATTTAAAGCATCCAACTGTGCAATTAGAGGTCTTAAATAAGAGAGCTTTTGTATTGGGTGAAGTAAATAACCCAGGTCCTGTTGAGCTTAGAAATGAACAGATACCACTATTACAACTATTATCTATTGCAGGAGATTTAACTATTAGAGCAGATAGAAATGCTGTAATGGTATTGAAAAATTATGGAGATAGAGTCCAAACTAAAATAGTAAGTTTAACAAATAAAGATTCAATAAGGGAAGCAAATTTAATGATTAGACCAAATGATGTGGTTTATGTAGTTCCTAAAGATACAAGTCTATTTAATTATAAAGTTGATGAAGTTAATCCAGTATTTAGATTAATCTCAAACGCACTTACACCATTTATTACAATTAAAGTTTTAGCTCAGTAGTTATTAAAAGATAAAGGCAAATTAGTCTTTATCTTTTATCTTTTTTCCCAAATTTACCTTTTTTATTGAATCTACTATACCAAGCTTCTATAACTTTTTTTGTAATTGTAGCACTATATGTTCCTCCTGTTCCAGAGTTTCTTACAACTGTAGCTACTACAATATCCCCTTTAGTTTTACTTTTTGTAAAGGCTATAAACCACCCATCATACAATTTTCCTTTTCCTTTTTCTGCAGTTCCAGTTTTTCCAAATACTTTTACATCGTCTAATAAAAAGTCTTTTGGATTTACTTTTTTAAAGGTTAGATTATATTTGTAACACATAGGTTTAAATGTTTCTGGATAGAATGCGCACTTAGCTGTTCCCTCTCTATCTGAGACAACAAGTCCCATAGCTTCACCTATTGAGAGTTGGGTATATTTATTTATGTAGTTTTTAAAGACGGTAGTGCTATTATCTTCTTTTAATATTTTTGGAATCTCTATATTTCTTGTTCTAATTGTATTTGCTACTATTGCCATTTGAAGTGGAGTAGCTGATACTTCAAATTGTCCAATACCACTATCTGCTACCTCTTTTGAGAGTCCAAAATATTTTGGAAATAGAGATGGTGGAGCTACAATATTTTTAGATTTTGAGATTACAAGTTTTTTATTGAACCCTAAATCATCAGCTACACCAACTAAAGAGAACTCTTTTCTTCTATCTTCTAATCTACTGCTAATTGGATATAGGCTCTTTTTGAATCCATTATCTAATTTGTGATTTAATAGAAGAGCTAAGTATCCAAAATAGACATTGTATGACATTTTAAATGAGTTTTTAAATGTAGCATTATTAGTTCTCTCAGTTACTCCATTTGCAAATGAAAAGTTTTTTAAATGAACCATTACAGATGTATTGTTTTTAAAATATGCTCCATATAGATCTGTTTTACCTTCGATATACCATCTATAATCTATATCCAATTTTCTAATTATTCCGCTCTTAAATCCTGCAATTGAGGTCACTGTTTTAAATGTGGAACCTGGTCTAATTCTCATATCAAAAGTTCTATTTCTAAGCACACTCTCTTTATTGTTAAATTTATCTAAGAGCATATATTTAAATATCTCTCTTTTATACTCATTTGGTTTTGAGAGATCCAAATCTTTAGGGTATGGGTATGAGAACATTCCAACAATTTGTAGGTTTTTATCTCCTCTATCTGCTAAAACAATTACTCCACCCTCTAATATGGTATTATATTTTTCTCTTATTGCTCTTTGGGATTTTGAATTTAATGGTTTTATTACCTCTTCAAAGATATCTGCTATTTTTTTTGAGAAGTTTATATCAAGAGTTAGATCCTCTAAATTTACATCTTTTTTAGCAGTGATTCCAAAGCTAGCACCATCTCCAACAATAGGTAGAAGTCTATTATCAATTTGAGTTAGATTTAGTTCATTAGATATTAATTTTGCTCTATTTTTTGGAATCATTCCCATCTTTGTGTATGGTTTTGGGACAATTTCCATAATATTATCTTTATCATATAAAGATAATAGAGTATCTTTCTCTTTTGCTAAACAGCTAAGAGATGGGGAGTAGCCTATTTTATTTATTTTTCTGCCTACAATATATTCTCTACTGTTTCCTAAGAATCTTACCCTGCTTCCTCTATCCGCTTTTACAAATAGAAAATATGCTCTAAATGGTCTAAAGTGTGAATTGTCTAATTGATAATAGTATCTATCTCCTCTATTATAGACTCTAAATTTAAAAAAGTGTTTTCCATCGTAGCTATATCTAAAATTTTCTACTCTCTTTTTTGAACTAAATACTATTCCACACGGCAAAGGTCTATCTTCTAAGAATACTTCTAAATCTATTTTTCCTCTTTTGGAGTAGAGAGTATATGTATCAAAAAATGGGATAATCTGATTGTAGTTTCTATTTACAATTTTTCCACCTCTTCTAATTACTCCATTAAAAGCCACTTTTATTTTTGGTTTTGTTGTTTCTATTCTATAATAAAATCTACCTTTGATATTACTATTTGGAGCAACAAATTTACCTTCAATTTCGCTATTATATAAAAATAGAGGTGGGGCTTTTGTATAGTTTACAAATGCCTCTTTGTAGCTTTTTCCATCTTTACTATAGTAAACTTTTGCATTTTTATCACTTACATATATTCCATTTAAATTTAAAACATCTACAAATTTATCTATTTCATTTATATTTAAATAGAAATTTTCGGGGATTTTAGGCTTATCTAATATTGGTGCTTTTGTTGGAAAAAAGTAGCCTTTTGAGTAGGTTGAGTTTTTAAATACATTGCTATTTCCTCTAATTGTTAAGCGGTTATCTACAAATTTTAAGATACTTGGGACTATTAGATATTTCTTTTTATGAGAGAGAACAATATCTAGGAGCGTTCTATCTTTATTATCTAAAATATTTACATTAGCTCCCATTCCAATTAGACTTCTACTCTTATAGTAGTCACCATTTACAACAGCCTCAAATAGCTCTTTATCTATTGCTATTTTTTGAGCTTTTGATAGTTTTGCTCTATTTGCTAAATAGTCTCTATAAAACTTTGCTTTTTTAAAGGAATCAATATCTTCTACAAGAGATTGTAGCTCATCTTTTAATATATCTGGGGCATTAGTTATTGAACTATTTGCATCTTTTATGGCATATTTAATTAGTAGATGGGCGATTCTAACATAGTTGTAGGTCAATCTCTCTTTGTAAAGAGAGCTATCTGCATATACCAATTTTAGAGTTGATGCGGGAGTATTTTTATCTACTACAGCAATATTTATAGTTTTTGCTTTAACAAGATTATATCTTTTTGGATTTTTGCTTACAATTACACTTCTATTTTTTGTTCCTAGGGATATTTTTATAATATTTTTTCCATCACTAATATACCCATCTTTATCTAATGTAATAGTTTCTAAATTTTTCCAAACAGTGCTTACTCTAATTCTATCTAATGAACCTCTATATACTGGAATAGGTGTTTTGGTGCCATCTGGGCTCCAGTAGTAGTATCCATCCTTTAGGGCTACTACATCAAGACTTTTTGCTCTATATAAGCTCTTTTTTCTGTTACTATTTAATATAACAAGAGATGGGCTATCGTCTTTATAGAGTCTAACAAGAGTATCTCCATTTATATTTTTATACTCTCCTCCAATCACCTCAAACCACTTTATTCTTGTAAATATGGATAGACTTTTCTCTTTTTCATCTGGGATTAGTTGGTATATTAACTTTTTACCATCTAATCTTAATTTTATAAATGAATATGGATATAATCTTATATCACTACCATCTGGTTGAGATAGAAATGTCTGTTTATCTTTTATATAAAATGAGGCAAAAATATTACCTTCAAAAGTGTAAATATAGTTATCTTTAGATTCTGTATCTAGGTGTTTAATTGCTATAAATCTAATTAGTGCTATTACTAAAAATATAAAAAAAAGTATTAAAAAGACTCTCTTAGAGCTAAAGAGTCTGCCCTTTACCCTCTTGCTACTTCTATTATTCCATTTCAATATCTATTCCTTACATCAAAAAGCTTTTAGAGTTGTAATTATAGTTACAATTTACTATTTTTAAACTAAAAAGATGATTTTCTATTGACACACTCTCTAGCCTAAGGGTGTAAGATTCTGGTTTTAAAGCAATGGTTGTTGGAAAATAGTCAGACTTATACCATCTATGCCAAGGTTGATGCCCCAACTCTATACACTACAACTTTTGGTAGATAGTATCTATCAATTTTAGTTAAGTTTGTTTTATATTCAAGAAATAGATATAAAGATAAAAGCATAATTACATATTTTTGCCCTATTTTTTTATATCGCCTTTATGTCCAAATATTCTACTAAAATATATTTTAGTAAAAGTCTCTCCCACTCTTAGTTACATTTTTATGTAGTCTTACTAATTATTTTTTAGCTAATTTGTAATTATTTGAGCTTTCAATCTTTTTTCAACTTCTCCTACCAATGTTAAAGCCAAGGGTTTTATGGCGAAGTTTGGTAATAGAAGAAGATTTAAAAAGTCCTATTTTTTAGGACTATTTTGATTGATTATGTTCTAGCATAGGAGCATTTTTTAGTTCAGATTGATTTTGTGTATATTTATTAGCAATGATTAATGCTAGAAACATTGCTAAGAATACTAAAAAGAACTTTACAAGTCTTGCTTGATTATTTTTTCTCTTACCCATTATTTCCCTTTATGATAATTTAAAATATTATTGCATATTTTTTAATATAAATTGCTTAATGTAAAAACTCTACTAAAGAGTAGAGTCTATTTAATTATAAAAATGGTTTTCCGTTTATCTTTAATGAGCCTTTTGAATACTCTATATTGTAAACTTTTTTACCATTTTTATCTATAGGTTGTAGAATCATCATTATAACCATTGCATTTGGATTGTTTGATATAGCAGAGATAAGTTCATTAGATGCTTCAATATTTAGTTTTATATTAAAGGCATCAAATATATTGTTTGCATTTAGAGCAGATATATCAATTGAGTCATCTAAAAATAGAGTAGCCTTTAATTCAAAGCCTTTTAATTCATTTTTATTTAATATAATATCTGCTACTGAGAGTTTTTCAATCTCCATTTGAAACTTATCTTTTGCTAGGGCTTGGAAGAATTTTTGAAACTCCTCTAATGCTTTATCATTGCTCATTTTATCCATATTATTAAACTGTTTAAATAGCTTCATATCTGAATTTTTGATGCTAAATACTAAATCTAAATCTTTGAAAATTATTTCTTGAGACTCTTTTTTAGAGCTTGCATTCAATTCAGATACATTTAATATTAATTTTCCATCAATTAAAGAGTTTACACCAACTCTGTTAAATGATTCTCCTTTAATATTTTTGGCTATTAGACTACTCTCTTCTCCAAGTAGAATATTTTTCATCTCTAATAACTCTATGCTAAATTTACTCTTTTTATTTGGTTCATCTAATGGATTTTTAATATTTGCTTTTAGATTTAGAAGTTTAAAGAGTATATTATCTTCTGTAGATTTTAACTCTATCATATCTATTGTTTCATTTATAAATTTTATGGAGTCTTTACTTCTTGGTTCTAATCCTCCATTAAATTTAAAGCCCAATACCTTTATCTCATTATCTATGTTAATATCTTTAAGATACCCTTCAAATGCAGTAGCTAATTTATTAATCTCTATATGAACTAATACTGTTTTATTTTTTAGTATCTCCTCAATAGATTTTTTTATCTCTTTTTGAGAGCTATTTTGGATATACTCTTGGAGTAGTGTAGGTAGCTTAATTGGGTAGATATCCATTGCAACGGCTTTTGTTGGAGATGGATTGTATATTAGATCAATACCTATAATAGCCCCTTGTAGAGCTAATAATTGCTCTTTATCTATATCTTCAAACCCTTTACTTTTGAGTAGATCCTCAATTTTTTGAGTATTATTTAATTCTATTTCTATATGCTCTTTTGTTGGAGTGAGCTCCTTTTTATTGGTAGTAAACCCATTACTGCTTAGTTCTAAGATTACACTATTTACCCCTTTTTTTATCTCTTGTGTAATCTGTTTTGAACCAATAGTAAAGTAATATAACAGACCTACCAAAACTATGGCTATTGCACCAAGTAGAGTTTTCTTCATAACATTCCTTTCGATTTAATAATTTAAGAATACTACCATGATTAATTACAATAAAAGATTAATATTTTTGTTATAATATCAGAAAAAATGGAGAGTAGTCTATGTGTGTTGAAAGGATAGCAAAGATACTTTTGGCTACCTTACTGGGGCTTGTTATGATGTTAGCATCTACTGGTTCAATTAAGAGTGCTTTTTTATTGCAATTTGGTATTATTGTAATATTGCTATTTAGTAGTTTTAGTGGTTACTGTTTTATTATACAGATTTTAAAGAGTGCTTTTCCGATGTGTGGAGACAAGAATAATAAGGATAAGAGTTAATGGATAAGATTTCATACAAAGAGGCTGGGGTAGATATTGATGCTGGAAATAGTTTTGTAGAATCTATAAAGAGTAGTGTTAAATCTACCTTTAATAAAAATGTAATAGGAGGGATTGGCTCTTTTGCTGGAGCCTATGCTATGCCTCTTGGATATAGAGAGCCTGTTATACTCTCTGCAACTGATGGTGTTGGAACAAAGTTAAAGATTGCAATAGATAGTGGTATATTAGATAGTGTTGGTATTGATTTAGTAGCTATGTGTGTAAATGATCTAATTTGTAATTTTGGAGAACCACTATTTTTTTTAGATTACTATGCAACTGGTAGATTGGAGCCCAAAAAGGCAAAGAGTGTAGTATCTGGAATTGCAAAAGGGTGTCAAGAGGCTGAGTGTGCTTTAATTGGTGGTGAGACCGCTGAGATGCCAGATATGTATAGAGATGGTGATTTTGATTTAGCTGGTTTTGCTGTAGGTATTGCTGAGAGGGAAGAGTTAGATAGAGTCTCTAAACTAAAAGAGAATCAGGTAGTAGTTGCACTTCCTAGTTCTGGAATTCACTCCAATGGATACTCTTTGGTAAGAAAGATTATATTTGACAAGTTAAATATGCGTTTGGATACTCAGTTTGATGGTGAACCTTTAGTCAATACACTACTAAAACCAACTAAGATATATGTAAAGGATTTTAAACAGAATAGAGATAAAATAAAAGCCCTAGCACATATTACTGGTGGAGGATTGGTTGAGAATATTCCAAGAGTGTTACCAGATGATCTAAAAGTTCAAATAGAAAAATCTAAGATAAGAACTCTTCCAATATTTGAGTTTTTAAGTAGATATGTGATAGAAGATGAGCTATATAGAACTTTTAATATGGGTGTTGGAATGGTTTTTATCGTTGATGAGGTAGATGTTGATAGTATTTGTAACAGAGTAGAGGGGAGTTATGTAATAGGAAGAGTTATAAACGGAAAAAAGGGTGTTGAGTTTATATAATTCAGCTTTAATTTCGATAAGAAATATTAAATTAAATAATCTGGGATAGTAGATATGAGACTAACACTTCGCCAAATGGAGATATTTTTAAATGTTGTAAAAGAGGGGCATCTAACTAATGTTGCAAGAGAGATGGGACTTAGCCAGTCTGCAATCTCTATGTCAATTAAGGAGTTAGAAAATATTCTTGGTAATCCTCTTTTTGATAGAATCAATAAAAAACTCATCTTAAATGAGATGGGTCGTTCATTTGAGAGAGAGATAGCCCCAATTGTAAAAAGATTAAGAGATATTGAGTATGAATTTAAAAATACTGCAAATAAAGGAATGGTAAGGGTTGGTGCTAGCACTACTATTGTAGATTACCTAATGCCACCTATTATTTGTAGTTATATGAATAACTATCCTGAGGTAAAAATCTCTCTAAAAGAGGGAAATACTCAACAGATAGTTGAATTGTTAAAGAGTGGAAAAATTGATGTTGGATTTATTGAGGGAATTGTAAATGATTCAGAAATTATAAAAGAGGTTGTAGGTGTTGATGAGTTAGTTGTAGTAACTGCTGATAGAAGTTTAGATAGAGATGATCTATTTATAGATTCGATTCAAGATAGAAAATGGGTTTTAAGAGAAGAGGGCTCTGGAACTAGAGAGGTTTTTTTAGACTATATAAAAGATAAAGTTGATAGAATCAATATATTCTTAGAGTTAGGTCATACAGAGTCTATTAAATCTCTTCTATTAAATCACAACTGTATAACTTGTATATCTAAAATAGCTGTAAGAAGTGAACTTAAAAATGGAAAGCTAATAAAAGTTCCATTGAAAAATTTTGAGTGTAAGAGAAACTTCTTAATGATATATCATAAAGATAAATACCATAGTGAACTTTTTGATAAATTTATCTACTTTACAAAAAGCATGATAAAACAGATGTTAGAGGAGAACCTCTAGTCTGTTTTTATTGTTTAACTCCATTTAAAATCTTTCTTTATAATTTTTTATTTGTTTTAATTTATAACTAATGTTACGACTTTTTGCCTCTTAAGTTGAGAGAAGACAATAAGATTAGCTTTAATCTACAATTTGGCTTTAAGGGCAAGAAGCTTTAAGTGGTATTTAATCTTTAAGGTTTCCAATTTAAAAAGAGCTAATATAAAAAGAAATATATGATTACTCTAATTCATAACAATTTTAGTAGGAGATTTAGCCAAATTAGCATTGCGTTTAAGAGATTTATAATACTCTTTAATTTTCTTTCTTATAGGTTGTTGTAATTTTAGCTATATTTCCATCTATATTTTCAAAGAGTTATTTATATAGTAGAGCTAGTTTATCTCAACTTTTATTATATATCCCAATATAGGTCTTATCTGCTTATTCTATCTTATCTACTCTTTCAAATTTACCTTGAAGTTTATTCTTTAGACTTGTAGCGAAGAGTCTATTACTCTTTATTGCTGATATTAAATGTTTTTTATATTTTATTCTCTTTTGTCTACTCCTTTTTTTGAATTGTGTCATCAAATATTATTATCCCCTCTTTACTTTCTATCTCTCTTATTAGCCTTTTTACCTCCTTCCATAACTTTTTTGAAGTTAATAGCTTTTTTGATAAAAATCTATATAATCTTTTTTCTTTTTTTCATTCTCTTACTTTTATTATAGTTTTTTTATATTTGCGTAATATCGGTTAAAAATTGAAAAATTTATATAAAAGCCCCTCTTAATATTTTTTTTGGTAAAATTCGCGACCTAAATTTAGGTTTAGGTCACTGCGTGAAGAATTTTTATATAATAGACACCAATTATATAAGAATTGGTCTATCACATCAATAGACCAGACGCAATTTTTGGGTGTAAAAAGAGATTAGGAGTAACCAATGAAGGTTAGACCATCGGTAAAAAAGATTTGTGATGATTGTAAAATCATAAAGAGAAAAGGTATTGTAAGAGTAATTTGCAAAAACCCAAAACATAAACAGAGACAAGGATAAACATGGCTCGTATTGCAGGTGTTGATTTACCTAAAAAAAAGAGAATTGAGTATGCACTAACCTATATATATGGAATAGGTTTATACACATCAAGAAAAATCCTTGATGCAACAGAGATTGATTATGATACTAGAGTATATGAGTTAACAGAGGCTCAAGTAGCAAAAATTAGAAAAGAGATTCAAGATAAATATATGGTAGAAGGGGATCTTAGAAAAAAGGTAGCTATGGATATAAAAGCTCTTATGGATTTGGGTTCATATAGAGGACTCAGACACAGAAAAGGGCTTCCAGTTCGTGGTCAAAAGACTAAAACAAATGCTAGAACCCGTAAGGGTAAAAGAAAAACTGTTGGTGCAGCGTAAAAGGGTAGAGTAGATGGCAAAGAGAAAAGCAAAGAAAAATATTGCTAAGGGTGTAGTTTATGTTGCTGCTACCTTTAACAATACTGTAATTACAGTAACTGATGAGATGGGAAATGTTATTGCTTGGAGTAGTGCTGGAGCTTTAGGCTTTAAGGGAAGTAAAAAGTCAACTCCTTTTGCAGCAACTGAGGCTGTAGCTGATGCTATGAAAAAGGCTATGGAGCATGGAATTAAAGAGGTAGGAATTAAGGTTCAAGGTCCAGGTTCTGGTAGAGATACAGCAGTAAAATCTATTGGTGCAACAGAGGGCATTAAGGTAGTATGGTTAAAAGATATTACTCCATTACCTCATAATGGTTGTCGTCCTCCTAAACAGAGAAGAGTATAGAGTATTATAAAAATTTTTTTAAAAAAAGGTAGAATAGATGGCAAGATATAGAGGTCCAGTTGAGAAATTAGAAAGACGCCTTGGAGTTGATTTAGGTCTAAAGGGTGAGAGACGCCTTGCAGGAAAGTCAGCACTTGAGAAGAGACCATACCCACCAGGGCAACATGGTCAAAGAAGAACAAAAATTAGTGAATATGGTCTTCAGCTTCAAGAGAAGCAAAAAGCCAAGTTTATGTATGGTGTAAGTGAAAAGCAGTTTAGAAACCTCTTTAGAGAAGCAAATAGAAAAGAGGGGAATACTGGGGCAATTTTAATCCAGTTTTTAGAACAGAGATTAGATAATGTAGTATATAGAATGGGATTTGCTACAACTAGAAGATTTGCAAGACAGCTAGTAAACCATGGTCATATCTTAGTTGATGGAAAGAGAGTAAATATCCCATCATATAGAGTAAAAGCTGGTCAAAAGATTGAAGTCAGAGAAAAGAGTAAAAACAATCCACAAATAAAACGTTCAATTGAACTTACAAATCAGACTGGAATTGTTGAGTGGGTTGATGTAGATAAAGATAAGCTTTTTGGTATATTTAGTAGAATTCCAAGTAGAGAAGAGATTTCAATTCCTGTTGAAGAGAGATTAATCGTTGAGCTTTACTCTAAGTAGTAAATAATATTGGAAAAGGCATAAAATGAGAAAAATTAAAGTTGCACCTTCTCTTCCAGAGAATGTAGAGGTTAATGAGATTGGTGAAAATAGAGCTGAAATTATTGCCTATCCTTTTGAGAGTGGTTATGCCATTACTCTAGCACACCCTCTAAGAAGACTAATTTTGGGCTCTTCTGTGGGGTATGCTCCTATATCTGTAAAAATTGAGGGTGCATCTCACGAGTTTGATAGTATTCGTGGAATGCATGAAGATGTAGCTGTTTTTATTATAAATCTAAAAAATATTAGATTTAAACTCCCAGAGGGGGTTCAAAGAGCAGAACTTAGCTATAAATTTTTAGGGCCTAGAAAGATTACAGCAAAAGATTTAATTACAGATGAAGTTAGTGTTGTAAATCCTGATGCATTTTTAGCTACTCTAAATGAAGATGCTAGACTTAGCTTTACTGTAGTTGTAGTCCAAGGGCTCGGATATGTGCAGAGTGAAGATTTATTAGATGAGATAGACCCAGATCATATTCCATTAGATGCCTTCTTTACTCCTGTAAAGAAAGCAAACTATACTATTGAAAATATATTAGTTGATGATAATCCAAACTATGAGAAGATAATTTTTGATATAGAAACAGATGGACAAATCTCGCCAGTTGATGCATTTATAAATGCATTAGAGACTATGTATAAACAGTTATCTGTATTTAATGGAGTTTTAGATGTTGAGATAAATGCTACTCCAGTAAAAAGAAATACAGATGATAGTGAACTAAAACCATATTTGGAGAGAATTGATTCATTAGGACTTAGTGCTAGATCATTTAACTCACTCGATAGATCTGGAATTCAATATGTGGGTGAGCTTGTGCTAATGAGTGCAAATGAGATTAAAAATATTAAAAATCTTGGGAAGAAATCTCTTGATGAGATAAGTGAATGCCTAAATAAATTGGGTTATGGAGAAGATTTCGAGTTACCAGAGAATTTAAGAGTAGCTCTAGTTAAAAAGATTGAGCAGTTAAAAGAACGCTCAGAGACTTAAGGAGAATAGATGAGACATAGACACGGGTATAGAAAACTTAGTAGAACCTCTGCTCATAGAAAAGCTTTATTAAAAAATCTGTCTATTGCATTGATTACGCATGGAAGAATAGAGACAACACTTCCAAAGGCAAAAGAGCTTAGAGGTTATATTGAAAAACTTATTACAAAGGCTGGTGCTGGAGATAGTAATGCACACAGAGCAGTATTTGCATATCTTCAAGATAAGGTTGCTACAAATAGACTTGTAACAGAGATTGCACCAAAATATAAAGATAGAAATGGTGGATATACAAGAATTATCAAAACTAGACTTCGCCGTGGAGATGCTGCTCACATGGCAATTATTGAGCTAGTTTAATTTAGTAGAGGCAAATTTTTGTCTCTAACTCACCTAAAAAATTTTTTTCTCAAAGAGAAACTACTTACTCTATTTATAGTTATATTTTTAAGCTTAATAGTATATAAAAGAGATTTTCCTCCATATACACAAGATCAACTTGAAGTAATTTTTATTCTCTCAATGCTTTTTATAGGTGTTAATGGGTTACAAAAGGGTGGGCTTTTAGATGCTATTGCTAGAAAGATAGAAAGGGGTAGATTTATATCTTTAAAACTTCTGTTATCTACTTTTTTTCTATCCATGTTTGTTACAAATGATATTTCATTAATAGTTATAGTCCCAATTACTCTATCTTTAAATATAGATAGAAAAGATATATTAGTGATATTAGAAGCTCTATTGGCAAATGCTGGTTCTGCTCTAAGTCCAATTGGAAATCCACAAAATCTATTTATATATTGGCACTATAATCTATCTATTTTTGAATTTGTTGAGGTAATTGCTCCATTTTCTATAGTTTTTTTGTTTCTTTTGGGAACTATTGGCTATTTTTTAAATTTTGAGGCAAATGTTGAGAAAAAGGAGCCAAAAGTAGATAGGATCTCTTTTATATATTCTATAATTTTATTTATTATAATGAGTTCAATTTTGCATATTATCCCAATTTATTACTCTATTGTAGCTTTTTTATTTGCTATTATATTTGATAGGAGAGCTCTTATTTTAGACTATTCTCTTTTGGTTATATTTTTACTATTTTTTGGAATAGTAAATAGTTTAGATGGGCTATTTAACTTTAGATTAGAGTCAAAAGAGCATACGTTTATTTTTTCTGTGTTAATTAGCCAAATTATAAGCAATGTGCCAACTGCACTACTTTTTGCAAAATTTACCTCTAGTTGGAAAGCTCTGCTTTGGGGTGTAAATGCTGGAGGATTTGGGAGTCTATTTGGTTCTTTGGCAAATTTAATTGCATATAGATTATATATTAGAGATGAGATTGCTAGAAAATTACAATTTACAATACTCTTTCATCTATTTAATTTTATAGCTCTTTTTGTAGCTATTTTACTATTTTTTTTACTTTTTTAATATAAAAAATTGAATAGCCCTTTAATTAAATTTTAATTATTCATCATCTATAATAGTATTAAATTAGGAGTTTGTATTAAGTAATAACTAATTTGGGTATATTTAAATATTCAGAAAGGAGTCTAAAATGGAAACTATTATAGCAGGGGTTTCTATATTAATTTCTATTTATTATCTACTAAAACCAAAGAGACAAGAACCAACCATTGGAATAAGATTGATAAAATTATAGGTTTTTAACTTTTTTGCACTTTGCTCTTTTTACAGATTGTATCCAGAGCCAATTTACAATCATAGCTATTAAAAAGGCTACTATAGTTGAGTAGGGGATAGTTCCAACATATAGAGGGACTAATATATCTCCCCAGTGTTGACTAAACCAATCTAGAGTTAATTCTATATTGTCCATTCCACTCTTTCCTAAAATTAAGAGTCCTGTTTTATATTCCATATAATACATAAAAGGCATAGTAAGTGGATTGCTAAGCCAAACCATAGATATTGCTACTGGGACATTAAATTTTATAAAGGGAGTAGTAAGCACTACTGCTAACATCTGCATTGGCATAGGAATAAAACCCCAAAATAGACCAATAAATATGCCTCTGGTAATAGATTTTCTATTGACCGCTAGATATTCTCTGGGAATATTATATTTTCTTATAAATTGATCTATTTTTTTGTTATTTTGTATTTTAAAAAGTTTTCTAACCATACATTTACCAGTTTTGATATTTTTTACAATAAATATTCTAATCTTAAAAAGGTTATAGATTATTGAATTTAAATGAAAAAAACACTTTAAAAATTAGATATGTGAAGAAGTATTATATTTAAACTTCTTATTTGAACTATAATATATTATAATATCTATTTGATACTATTTTTAATAATTTTCTCTTGACAAATTAAAAATTATGATGTATAAATAGTAATTAAATTAAAATAGATTAAGGAAATAGAAGTGCTTCCATTTACAGATGAAGAGTTAAAACCTGTTGTTCAAGATGTTTTAGATAAAGCCTCTGTTTGGATAAAACAAGATGGAGGTGATGTAAAATTGATTGATGTAAAAAATGGGACAGTATATGTTCAGTTACAAGGTGCTTGTGTTGGGTGTAGTAGCTCTGGTGCCACTTTAAAATTTGGTATAGAGCGTGAGATGAAAATGAGGATACACCCCGATATAAAAGTTATAAATGTTCCCTTTGGTTGGGAAGATAAATTAGATCAATTAGGATAGGAGATTATGAAAAAAGTAAATATCAATAGGCTTCTCGAAAGGGCAGAAGGGCAATTCTCTATGGGAGATTATAGAGGTGCTTTAATGACCTATGGGATACTTCTAAGAGAGTATCCTCAAAATAGTGAGGCTAAGATAGGTGCTTTTTTATGTGATATTGGATTGGAAAATTCTCAAGAGGCTCAAGCTCTCTTTGATTACTATCAGATAATTAAGTATGAAAAAGATGATGCAAATGAGATTATGTTGAGTTTAATCTCTAGTTTAGATAATGCAAAAGAGAATATTTCTCAAATTATAAATAGTATTGAAGATAAGATTGATTATCAAGATGGGATAGGTTATAAAGATTTTTTAGATTTTGTAGAATCAAGAGGTGATTTTAATAGAGCCTTTGAAGATGTAATGTTTTCTACAAAAGTTATTTTAAAAGGTAAAGAGGAGTATATAGATTTTATATCAAAACTTATTGATAAGGGTGAAGAGAGATTGGCAGAGCAATTTTTAGACTCAATGAGTAGTTCTTTTGGAAAAAGTCAAGATATATATGAACTTTATAATAAATTAAATAGTAAAAAAAGATAGTTATATGAGATTAGATTATAATATTGATAGATATAGGTTTTTAACAGATAATACTTTAGAGATTGATGATAATACACTATTTCTCTTAACCGAACAGAATAAGAAATATTTTGAAGAGTTGGAAAAGAGACCAGACTTTATAACACCAAAAGAGTTGATATCTAAATGGGAATTAGATGAGGTAAAAGTTATAGGTGTTACTGGAACAAATGGTAAAACAACCGTAACAGCAGGTATATATTCATTTTTACTAGATTTAGATGAAGGAGTTGGACTTCAAGGAACTAGAGGTTTTTTTGTAAATGGACAGAGAATAGAAGATAAAGTTATGACAACTCCTTCTATTTTAGAGACATTAAATCATATAAAAATTGCAAAAGAGAGGGGGGCTAAATATTTTGCAATGGAGGTTAGCTCTCATGCAATTGATCAAAACAGAATTGAAGGGATTAATTTTGCTCTAAAAGTGCATACAAATGTTACAAGTGATCATTTAGACTATCATAAAACCATAGAGGAGTATAGGGCTGTTAAGAGTAGATTTTTTGCAGATGATGCTCCAAAGCTTTTGAATAAAGATGATATTAAAAATATCACCTATAATCCTAAAAATGCATATAGTTATGGTGTAGATGAGCCTGCAACTTTTAAAGTTCAAGCCTTCTCTTTGAGAGATGGAATTGTTGCAAATATTAGATATTTAGTTCAAGAGGCAACTTTTTCATCTCCTATGGTTGGACTCTTTAATCTATATAATTTAATGGCTTCAATTGGAGCTGTTACTCTTCTTACAAAGAGAAAGCTTCAAGAGGTTTGTGATGTTGTGCCAAATTTTGCAGGGGTTGCTGGAAGAATGGAGGTTGTGTCTCAAGATCCATTAGTAATTGTTGATTTTGCTCATACTCATGATGGAATGGCGAAAGTTTTAGATAGTATGAGAGATAAAAATATTATTTTAGTTTTTGGTGCTGGTGGTAATAGAGATAGAGATAAGAGACCAAAGATGGGTGCAGTTGCTTCCATTTTTGCTAAAAAGATATTTGTTACAAGTGATAACCCAAGAGATGAAGACCCAGAAGCTATTATAAAAGATATACTCTCAGGTATAAAAGATAAAACAAATACTCGTGCCATGGTTGATAGAGCCTTTGCTATATATGAAGCCTTAAAAGAGGTAAAGAGTAGAGATGATGTATTGATGATTTTAGGAAAGGGTGATGAGGATTATATGGAGATAGCAGGGGAGAAGATTCCTTTTGATGATAGGCAGATGGTAAGATTACTTTTAGAAAAACTAGAGGAGGAAAAGAGAGCCAAAGTTTAAACTTTTAAAGTTTAAAACTATTTAAATATGTTAAAATGTTTCTTAAAAACTGTAAGGTTGTATTATGAAACATTTTAGGTTATCTATATTTATTACACTTTTATCTATTGTTGGAATGGGATTTTGGGGCTATTATAATGGAGGAGTAGATAGTGCCATAAAGACTATATTTATAACTCTGCTTCTTATCTTTTTAGAGATATCTTTTTCATTTGATAATGCAGTTGTAAATGCTTCTATTTTAAAAAATTGGAATAGATTTTGGAAAAGTCTATTCTTAACTCTTGGGATTTTGATTGCTGTATTTGGAATGAGACTTCTTTTTCCTCTTTTGATTGTCTCTAAAACTGCAGATATGTCAATAGATAATGTCTGGAAGTTAGCAATATATGCACCAGATGAGTATTCTAGGATATTGACTATGCATCATGCAGAAATCTCAGCATTTGGGAGTATGTTTTTACTTTTAGTATTTTTGAATTTTATTATAGATGATGAGAAGAAGTTACATTGGTTTAAATTTATAGAAGAGTATTTTAGTGACTTAGGTAAAATTAGAACCTTACCTACATTAATTAGTTTGGTTACTCTTGTAACTTTGGTTATGTTTGTAGAGGATTATAAGAAGTTTGGAGTTTTATGGTCTGGGATTTGGGGAATTATTATATTTTTAACTGTTAGGATGATTGGGGATCTACTTGAAAATAGGCATAGTGAAAAGTTTATGTTAGTTTCAAACATCTCAAGAGGTGGAATTGGAGCATTTATATATTTAGAGATACTTGATGCCTCTTTTAGTTTTGATGGAGTTATTGGTTCTTTTGCAATAACCACAGATATAATTACTATTATGGTAGGTCTTGGTGTTGGTGCTATGTTTGTGCGTTCTATTACAATCTATTTAGTAGAGGAGGGAACATTAGATGAGTATGTCTATTTAGAACATGGTGCTCACTATGCAATTGGAGTTTTAGCTATATTGATGTTAGTTTCAATACTTCATCACAATATTCCAGAGTGGGTTACTGGTCTTGTTGGGATATTTTTTGTGCTTTTATCCCTTTATTCATCTAAAAAATATATAGATAAAAACTTTAAAATTTTATAATTTTAGAAAAAAATTATATTTTTTTCTAAAATTACTTGACATATAATTTTTTTTTGTCTATAATGCCACTCCATTTAAAGTAATACTTTAAAGAGATAGTGTGCTGGTGTAGCTCAGTTGGCTAGAGCAGCTGATTTGTAATCAGCAGGTCGGGGGTTCAAGTCCCTTCACCAGCTCCATTAAAATTTTATCAGTGTTTGACCAGATTAAAAGGGGTGAGTTACTCAAGTGGCCAACGAGGGCAGACTGTAAATCTGCTGGCTTTCGCCTTCGGAGGTTCGAATCCTCCACTCACCACCATTAAAAATGCGGGAATAGCTCAGTTGGCTAGAGCGTCAGCCTTCCAAGCTGAGGGTCGCGGGTTCGAGTCCCGTTTCCCGCTCCATTTGTTTTAATTCTGGGAGCTGATGTGAAAAGATTACTGTTTTTGGTTTAGCTTCACATTACTTCAAAAAATCAAGCACTTATAAGATTTTAATGGTTGTTTTGCCCATATGGCTCAGGGGTAGAGCACTTCCTTGGTAAGGAAGAGGTCGCGAGTTCAAGTCTCGCTATGGGCTCCATGGGCGTTATAGCTTTTAATATGGATAGGAATATATTTATTTAATATTTAAAAATATATTCTTATCCATATTGTTTATGGTATTAAAGCAATATATAGTTATTCCTGATATAATGTCAGCGAAAATTTAAGATTTAAAAAAACTAGGAGAGACCACAGATGGCTAAAGAAAAATTTGAACGAACCAAACCGCATGTCAATATTGGAACAATTGGACACGTTGACCATGGTAAAACTACACTAACAGCAGCAATTACAGCAGTTCTAGCTCTTCAACAAGAGAAAAAAGATTTCATGGACTATGATCAAATTGATAATGCTCCAGAAGAGAGAGAAAGAGGAATTACAATTGCAACAAGCCATGTTGAGTATGAGACAGATAAGAGACACTATGCTCATGTTGACTGTCCAGGTCACGCAGACTATGTAAAAAATATGATTACAGGTGCAGCTCAAATGGACGGAGCTATTCTTGTTATTGCTGCAACTGATGGACCAATGGCACAAACTAGAGAGCATATCCTTCTTTCAAGACAAGTTGGTGTTCCATACATTGTTGTATTTTTAAATAAAGTAGATCAACTAGATGAAGAAGATAAAGAAGAGATGTTAGAACTAGTTGAGATGGAAGTAAGAGAGCTTCTAAGTGAATATGACTTCCCAGGAGATGATACTCCAGTAATTGCTGGTTCTGCATATCAAGCTCTAGAAGAGGCTAAAAAAGGTGAAATTGGAGAGTGGGGAGAGAAGATTCTTGAATTAATGGATGCTGTTGATGAGTATATCCCAACTCCAGAAAGAGATATAGATAAAGATTTCTTAATGCCAATTGAAGATATCTTTACAATCCAAGGAAGAGGAACAGTTGTAACTGGAAAGATTGAGAGAGGACAAATCTGCGTAGGTAACGAAGTAGAAATTGTTGGTATTAGAGATACTAAAAAGACAACTGTAACTGGTGTAGAGATGTTTAGAAAAGAGATGGATTGTGGACAAGCAGGGGATAACTGTGGTGTTCTTTTAAGAGGTATCTCTAAGGATCAAGTTGAAAGAGGTATGGTTCTATGTAAGCCAGGTTCAATTACTCCACACAAAAAATTTGAAGCAGAAGTTTATATTCTTACAAAAGAGGAAGGTGGAAGACACACTCCATTCTTTAGTAAATATAGACCACAATTTTATGTTAGAACAACAGACGTTACAGGAGAGATTACTCTACCAGAGGGAACTGAGATGGTAATGCCTGGAGATAATGTAACAATTACTGTAGAACTAATCTATCCAATTGCACTAGAGCAAGGAACTCAGTTTGCTATTAGAGAGGGTGGTAGAACTGTTGGTGCAGGAAAAGTTGTAAAAATTATTGAGTAAAAAAATTTAGAGACTATAAAAATAGTCTCTAATTTTAAGAGAAGGAGATTGCCAGATGAGAGATATAGTTCATTTAGGTTGTGAAAAGTGCACAAGAAGAAACTATCATACAACTAAAAATAAGAAAAATACTCCTGAGAAACTTAGTTTAAAGAAGTATTGTAAATGGTGTAAGTGCCATACTATCCATAAAGAGATGAAGCTGTAATTTACAGCTATTCTCAAAGAAGAGAGCTATAAAAAACTAAAAAAAAGATAGGCCAATAGCTCAGTTGGTAGAGCACTGGTCTCCAAAACCAGGTGTCGGGGGTTCGAGTCCCTCTTGGCCTGCCATTAGAAAAGGTAATTGTAATATGGAAAAACTGACAACATATTTTAGACATGTTAGAGAAGAGATACAAAAAGTTATATTTCCGACTAAGCTACAGATAAAACAAGCATTTATAGCCGTATTTATAGTTGTAACTGTAATATCTATATTCTTAGCACTAGTTGATATGTTAATGAGTGCAATTGTATCTACAGTAGTAGGGAATGGATAATGGCTTTTCAATGGTATGCAATTCAGGTATATTCTGGAAGTGAACAAGCTGTAAAAAGAGGGATAGAAAATATTGCAAAAGAGTATAAATTAGAAGACAAAATAGCCTCAGTGATTGTTCCAACAGAAGAGGTAATAGAGGTTAAAAATGGAGAAAAGAAGATAACAGAGCGAACCCTCTATCCAGGATATGTATTTGCAAATTTAGATTTAGATACTTCACTTTGGCACAAAATCCAAAGACTTCCAAAAGTGTCCAGATTTATTGGAGAGGGAAAAAATGCTACTCCTTTAAGTGATGCCGATATTAAGGTTATATTGGACAAAATGGAGAATAAATCTGCACCTAAACCAAAAATTGATTTTGAAAAGGGTGAGATGGTTAGAATTATCTCTGGACCATTTGCGAATTTTACAGCAATGGTGGAAGAGTATGACTTAGATCATGGAAAATTAAAGTTAAATGTCTCCATATTTGGAAGAAATACACCAGTTGAAATTTTATATACTCAAGTAGAAAAGATAATTTAGGCAGATATGCCTAGTAGAAACTTTACTAATAAAAACTGAACCATTTTTATTATTGAAGTTTTTATTTTTGAATATCTTATAAGGAGATAGTAATGGCAAAAAAGGTAACTGAAAAATTTAAATTAATGATTCAAGCAGGTCAAGCTAACCCATCACCACCAGTAGGTCCAGCATTGGGGCAGAGAGGTGTTAATATTATGGAGTTTTGTAAAGCTTTTAATGAAAGAACAAAAGATAAAATGGGATTTAAGGTTCCAGTAGAGATTACTGTATATTCAGATAGAAGCTTTACATTTGAGACAAAACAGCCACCAGCTAGTGAACTTATTCTAAAAGCTATTGGAGCTAAAAAAGGTTCATCAAATCCTCTAAAAGATAAAATTGGAACTCTAACAGAGGCTCAAATTGCAGAGATCGTAGAGCAGAAAATTTCTGATTTAAATACAGATGATAGAGAGATGGCTGCTAGAATTATTAAGGGAACTTGTAGAAGTATGGGAGTTGAGATAGTATCTTAATTCAAAAGACCACACAGCGTGGGAGATTGATATTTAAATCGTGGAGAGATAAATGGCAAAAAAGATTACAAAAAGAAGAAAAGCACTTTTAGAAAAAGTAGATAAGAAAAAGAGATACTCTGTAAAAGAGGCAATTGAGTTGCTACCAGAGTTAAAATCGGCTAAGTTTGATGAGACAGTAGAGGTTGCACTAAATTTAAATGTTGACCCAAGACATGCTGATCAGATGATAAGAGGTTCAGTTGTTCTTCCAAATGGAACAGGTAAAGATGTAAGAGTAGCAGTATTTGCAAAGGGAGCAAAAGCTGATGAGGCAAAAGAGGCTGGTGCTGATATTGTAGGTTCAACTGAGCTTTTAGAGCAAATTCAAGATGGAAATATAAATTTTGATACAGTAATTGCTACTCCAGATATGATGGGAACAATTGGTAGAGTTGCGAGAATTTTAGGGCCAAAGGGACTAATGCCAAACCCAAAAACTGGAACAGTTACCATGGATGTTGCAAAAGCTGTAAAAGAGGCTAAAGGTGGTAAGGTAAACTTTAGAGTTGATAAAAAAGGAAATATCCACGCTGGAATTGGAAAGGTTAGCTTTAGTGCAGAAAAATTGGAAGAGAATTTTAAAACATTTGTAAAGGCTATTAATAAGGCAAAGCCAGCTGCAGCAAAGGGTAGATATATTAAAAATGGTGCATTATCTCTTACAATGAGTCCATCTGTAACATTAGATACAGCAGAACTTTTAGAGATAAAATAAGCATAAAGTTTGGAGCATAAGCTCTTTTTGCTTGTGCTTATTACTTTATGCTTATAAACTAGCATAGATTTATTTTAGGCCAAAGATAGTAGGGGCTTGGAGCTTAAATTCTCTATCTGAATTTAAAAGGATAGAGGAGTTGAATTTTTCAACGCCCTACTAGAGGTCGAAAGGAGATATAGTGACTAGGACAAAAAAAGAGGAGATAGTCAAAAAGCTATCACAATCTTTTGCCGATCAAGGTGCCATAATCGTCTGCGATTATAAGGGCATGAATGTTCAGGCATTAGAGGGTGTTAGAAAATTGGCTAAAGAGAGTGATGTTCATGTTCAGGTTGTAAAGAACACTCTAGCAAAAATTGCACTCAAAAATGCAAATTGCGAAGAGTTAGAACTTACCCAAAATAATATATTTATTTGGGGAGAAGATCAAATTGCAACTTGTAAGGTAGCAGATAAATCTGCTCAGGCAAATAAAGAGCATTTTAAGATTAAGACTGGACTTATCGAATCAAAAGTTGTTGATATCAAAACTATTGAGGCGATGGCAAAACTACCTGGTAGAGAAGAGCTACTTGGAATGTTGCTTAATGTTTGGCTTGCTCCAATTAGAAACTGGACAATTGGACTACAAGCTTTAGCTGATAAAAAACAAGAAGAAGAACAAAACTAAAAAAATAAGAAGGGATTAATATGGCAATTACAAAAGAAGATGTTTTAGAGTATATTTCAGGACTATCTGTATTAGAGTTATCTGAGTTAGTAAAAGAGTTTGAAGAGAAATTTGGTGTTTCTGCACAACCAGTAATGGTTGCAGGTGGTGCTGGTGCTGCTGAGGAAGTTGAGGAGCAAACAGAATTTAATGTAGTTCTAACAGATGCTGGACCTAAAAAGATTAACGCAATTAAAGTTGTAAGAGCAATTACAGGTCTAGGATTAAAAGAGGCAAAAGCTGCGGTTGAGAATGTTCCAACTGTTCTTAAAGAGGGTGTTTCTAAAGAGGAAGCTGAAGAGCTTAAAAAACAAATTGAAGAGGCTGGAGCTTCTTGCGAACTTAAATAATTTTACTTTTTTTAAGTTGCACTCTTTTTTAAGGGTGCCTTCTTCTAAATCAAGATATAGTGACAAACTATTGTCCAATAGTTTTTTTGTATATCTAAAGAATATACATTTACCAACAACATACTACTAAAAGAGGTTCGCCTATGTTAAATTCATTATACTCTGGAAATAGACTTAGAGTCGATTTTTCAAAAACTCCTCGTCAAATTGCTGTGCCAAATTTACTTCAATTACAACAAAAATCTTTTGATGATTTTTTAATGATCGATGCAAAAGATAGAAGTGAATCTACTATTGAAAAGGTTTTTCGTTCAGTTTTTCCACTACATGACCAACAAAATAGGATTACTCTAGAGTATAGAGGAAGTGAGATTATTAAACCAAAATATACAATTAGAGAGTGTATGGAGAGAGGTCTTACTTACTCTGTATCTTTAAAGATGAATATTGCACTTATTATCTGGAATAGAGATGAGAAGACTGGAGAAAAAATTAGTGTAAAAGAGGTAAAAGAGCAAGCTGTATTTGTTCGTGATATTCCTCTAATGACAGATAGAACATCTTTTATTATAAATGGAGTAGAAAGAGTTGTAGTAAATCAGCTTCACAGAAGTCCTGGGGTTATATTTAAAGAGGAAGAGGCAACTACAGTTACCAATAAGCTAATATATTCAGCTCAAATTATTCCAGATAGAGGGAGTTGGTTATATTTTGAATATGATGTAAAAGATATACTCTATGCTAGAATCAATAAGAGAAGAAAGATTCCTGTTACAATTCTTTTTAGAGCTCTAGACTACTCAAAAGAGGATATTATAAAACTATTTTATAAAAGTAGAGAGATTTTTATTAGAGACAATAGATTTATTACTAGATTTTCGGTTGAAAATTTTGTTGGAAGATCTCCTTATGAGGTGAGAGACTTAGATGGTAATGTAGTAGTAGCAGCTTCAAAAAGACTTACAAAAAGAAAAGCTCAAAAGCTTTTAGATGAGGGATTAGAGTGGGTTGAGTATCCAGTAGAGGTTTTAATTGAAAGACATTTAGCTACTCCAATATTTGATCCAGAGAGTGGAGAGATGTTATATGATGTAGTAACTCCACTAGATGAGATAAAATTAAAAAGAATTATAGACTCTGGAGTTGAGAGCTTTTTTATTGCTGATGATTTGGCAGAGGGGGCAAATGACTCGATTATAAAATCTTTTATAGCAGATCAGGAGTCTTTAAGACTTCTAAGACAGACAGAGGATATTGAAGATGAAAATGATTTAGCAGCAATTAGAATATATAAAGTTATGAGACCAGGTGAACCAGTAACAGTTGAGGCTGCTAGGGCATTTTTAAATCAACTATTTTTTGATCCAGAGAGATATGATTTAACAAAAGTTGGTAGAATGAAGATGAACCATAAGCTTGGAATTGATGTGCCAGAGTATGTAACAGTTCTAACTGCAGAAGATATTATAAAAACTGTAAAATATTTAACAAAGGTTAAAAATGGTTCAGGACATATTGATGATAGAGACCATTTAGGAAATAGAAGAATTAGAGCAATTGGTGAACTTCTTGGAAATGAGCTATACAATGGTCTAACAAAAATGCAAAAGGCCATTAAAGATAAGATGACTACAATCTCTGGACAACTAGATGATTTAATGCCTCATGATTTAGTAAACTCTAAAATGATTACAAATACAATTTTAGAGTTTTTCTCTTCAGGACAGCTATCTCAATTTATGGATCAAACAAACCCTCTATCTGAGATAACTCATAAAAGAAGACTCTCAGCCCTTGGAGAGGGAGGATTAGTAAAAGAGAGAGCTGGATTTGAGGTAAGAGATGTTCACCCAACTCACTATGGGAGAATTTGTCCAATTGAGACTCCAGAGGGGCAAAATATTGGACTTATTAATACTTTGGCTACTTATGCTAAAGTAAATGAACATGGATTTATTGAAGCTCCATACAATAGGGTAAAAGATGGTGAAATTCAAGATGAGATTGTATATTTGACTGCTACTCAAGAAGAGGACTTAGTAATTGCTCCAGCTTCTACTAAGGTTGAGAATAGAAAGATTGTAGATGATTTAATTGAGACTAGATGTAATGGGGAGATTCTATTAAATGATACAAAAAAAGTTTCACTAATAGATATTTCTCCTCTAATGGTCTCTGGGGCTGCAGCTTCTTTAATTCCATTCTTAGAGCATGATGATGCAAACAGAGCTCTTATGGGTTCAAATATGCAACGTCAAGCTGTTCCACTTCTAAGGACTGAAGCACCAATTGTTGGGACAGGAATGGAGGCTATTGTTAGTCGTGATGCTTGGGAGTCTGTAAAGGCTAAAAGAGCTGGTAGAGTAGAAAAAGTTGATTCTAGAAATATCTATATCTTAGGTGAAGATGAGAATGGAGTATTTATTGATCACTACTCCATGGAAAAAAATATGAGAACTAACCAAAATACCACATTTAATCAGACTCCAATAGTCCAAGTGGGAGACTATGTAAAAAAAGGTCAAATAATTGCTGATGGTCCTAATATGGATATGGGAGAGTTAGCACTTGGAAAGAATGTAATGGTTGCATTTATGCCTTGGTATGGATATAACTATGAAGATGCAATAATTATCTCAGAGAGAATCTTAAGAGAAGATATCTTTACATCTGTGCATACTTATGAAGTAGAACTAGAAGCAAGAGAGCTAAAGCATGGAACAGAAGAGATTACAAGAGATATACAAAATATTAGGGAAGATGAGTTAGCTCATTTAGATGAGAGTGGTATTGTAAAGGTTGGAACTCACATAAAACCTGGAATGATTTTAGTTGGAAAAGTTAGCCCTAAAGGTGAGATAAAACCAACTCCAGAAGAGAGACTTCTTCGTGCAATTTTTGGAGAGAAAGCTGGACATGTTGTAAATAAGTCTCTATATGCTAAGGCTTCAATGGAGGGTGTAGTTGTAGATGTAAAGGTATTTACTAAAAAAGGGTATGAGAAAGATGCTAGGGCTATCCAATCTTATGAAGAGGAGAAGGCAAGATTAGATAGAGAACATCACGATAAACTTTTAATGATTGATCAAGAGGAACTTTTAAAAATCTCTTCAATGTTGGCGAAAGAGACTTTAGTTAAAGATGTAGTAATTGGAGATAAAGAGTATAAAGCTGGGGAGCAGATTCCAGTAGAAGTGATAAAAAATATCAGCAGATTTGCTCTTCGATCAATTGTTCAATCTTATAATAGCAAGGTTCAAGCTGAGTTTAATATTATGAAAAATAATTTTCAGCGACAGAAGAAGAGATTAAAAGAGAGCCATGAAGAGAAGCTAAATATTTTAGAAAAAGATGATATTTTGCCAAATGGAGTAGTAAAACTTGTAAAAATCTATATTGCAACAAAGAGAAAGCTAAAAGTTGGGGATAAGATGGCAGGTCGTCATGGAAATAAGGGTATTGTATCTAATATTGTTCCAGAAATAGATATGCCATATACCAAAGATGGAAAGACTGTAGATATTATTCTAAATCCTCTTGGAGTTCCATCAAGAATGAATATTGGACAAATTTTAGAAGTTCATTTGGGAATGATTGGAAAAAAATTAGGTGATCAGATTCAAGAGATATTTGATGCAAAAAGAGAGAGTATGGTCTCTGAACTTAGAGAGAAGATGATAAAAATAGCTGATGTTGCAAAGTTAATGAATGCTAAAGAGACTCTCTCTAAAATTAGTGATGAGGAGTTAATTAAGTATGCTAGAGATTGGGCTAAGGGTGTAAAATTTGCTACTAGCGTATTTGAGGGAACTTCTCAAGAGGAATTTGAAAAGCTATTTGAACTAGCTAAGATGGATAGTGATGGGAAGACTGAGCTATATGATGGGCGAACTGGTGAGAAGATGCTAGAAAAAGTTAATGTTGGATATATGTATATGTTAAAGCTTCACCACCTAGTAGATGAGAAGGTTCACGCAAGAAGCACAGGACCATACTCACTAGTAACCCAACAACCAGTTGGAGGAAAAGCACTCTTTGGAGGTCAAAGATTTGGAGAGATGGAAGTTTGGGCTCTTGAGGCTTATGGTGCTTCTCACATCCTAAAAGAGATGTTAACTATTAAATCTGATGATGTTGAGGGAAGAACTAAAGTCTATAGAGCAATTACAAAAGGAGAGAGTGTTCCAGAGTCTGGTGTTCCTGAGACTATGTTTGTTTTAACTAAAGAGTTACAAGCACTAGGTCTTGATGTGGAGTTATTTGAAAAAGAAGAAGAGGGAGCAGAGTAATGAGTGATTTTTTAGATGGGTTAAGACCAGTAGATCTAGCATCTGAGGAGAGACCAAAAGATATTGTAGCAATTCGCTTAAAAGTTGCAAGTCCAGAGAAGATTTTATCTTGGAGCCATGGAGAGGTTAAAAAACCTGAGACTATAAACTATAGAACCCTAAAACCAGAGAGAGATGGACTCTTTTGTGCAAAGACATTTGGACCTGTAAGAGATTATGAGTGTCTTTGTGGAAAATATAAAAAGATGAGATATAAAGGGATTGTGTGTGAGAAGTGTGGGGTTGAAGTTACTACCTCTAAAGTTAGAAGAAGTAGAATGGGACACATCGATCTAGTAGCTCCTGTTGCACACATTTGGTATGTGAGTTCACTTCCTAGTAGAATTGGGACTCTGCTGGGAGTTAAGATGAAAGATTTAGAGAGAGTTTTATATTATGAAGCCTATATTGTAAAAGATCCAGGGACTGCTAGCTACGATAGTGAGGGTGCAGTTCCTCTTCAAAAGTATGATGTGTTAAATGAGGAGCAGTATCAATCTATTATAAATAGATTTCCAAACTCTGGACTTGATGCTAGAATGGGTGGCGAGATTGTCCAAGAGCTTCTAAGAGAGCTAGATCTTCCAGAGATGTTTGCTAGATTAAAGGAGGAGATTCACTCTACTAAATCGGAGGCTAAAAAGAAGACTATTGTAAAGAGATTAAAGGTAATTGAGGCTTTCTTGGAGTCTGGGAATAAACCAGAGTGGATGATGTTGACTGTGCTTCCTGTAATGCCACCAGATTTGAGACCTCTAGTTAGTCTAGATGGTGGAAAATTTGCTGTTAGTGATGTAAATGATTTATATAGAAGAGTAATAAATAGAAATCAGAGATTAAAGAGACTAGTAGAATTAGATGCTCCAGAGATTATTGTTAGAAATGAAAAGAGAATGCTTCAAGAAGCAGTGGATGCTCTATTTGATAATGGAAGAAGAGGAAACTCAGTCAAAGGTGCAAATAAGAGACCTCTAAAGTCCCTATCTGAAGTTATTAAAGGAAAACAGGGTAGATTTAGACAAAATTTACTTGGAAAAAGGGTCGATTTTAGTGGAAGAAGTGTAATTGTAGTTGGGCCAAATTTAAAGATGGATGAGTGTGGGCTTCCTAAACTTATGGCAATTGAGCTATTTAAGCCTCATGTAATGGCAAAACTTCAAGAAAAAGGTTATGCTGTTACTCTAAAACAGGCAAAAAAGATGATAGAGAAAAAGAGTAATGAGGTTTGGAAGTGTTTAGAAGAGGTGGTAGAAAACTATCCAGTTCTATTAAACAGGGCTCCAACTCTACATAAACTCTCAATTCAAGCATTCCACCCAAAATTAATTGATGGAAAAGCAATCCAGCTCCACCCTCTAGTTTGTGCAGCATTTAATGCTGACTTTGATGGGGATCAGATGGCTGTGCATGTGCCACTCTCATCAGAGGCTATTGCTGAGGCAAAAATTTTAATGTTGGCATCTATGAATATTTTGCTTCCAGCATCAGGAAAAGCTATTGCTGTTCCATCTCAAGATATGATTTTAGGAATCTACTATCTTACATTAGAAAAAACTGATGTTGTAGGACAACATAAGCTATTTGCAAATGTAGATGAGGTTATGATTGCAAATGAGCAGGGAATGTTGGATTTAAATGCGAAAATTAGAACTCTAATTGATGGAAAGATTGTAAATACTACTGCTGGAAGACTTATATTAAAGAGTATAATTCCAGACTATGTGCCTCAGAGCTACTGGAATAAGGTTATGAAGAAGAAGGATATCTCTGCTTTAGTAGATTATATATATGCAAATAGTGGAATATCTTATACTTCTGAATTCTTAGATAACCTAAAAGATTTAGGATTTAAATTTGCGACTAAATCTGGTGTTTCTATCTCTATTGAGGATATTAAAGTCCCAGATAATAAAGAGGAGATGATAAAAAGGGCAAAAGAGCAGGTTGTAGAGATTCAAAGACAGTTTGCAAAGGGACTTTTAACCGATCAAGAGAGATATAATAAAATTATTGATATTTGGACAGATACAAATAACTCTGTAGCTAGTGAATTGATGGAGCTTATTAAAAAAGATAAAAATGGATTTAACTCAGTTCACATGATGGCAGATTCTGGGGCTAGAGGTAGTGAGGCTCAAATTAGACAGCTCTCTGGAATGAGAGGACTTATGGCAAAATCTGATGGATCTATTATTGAGACTCCAATTACATCTAGCTTTAGAGAGGGGCTTAATGTTTTAGAGTATTTCATTTCAACTCATGGGGCTAGAAAGGGATTAGCAGATACTGCTATGAAGACGGCTAGTGCTGGATATTTGACTAGAAAGCTAATTGATGTGGCTCAAAATGTAAAAGTTACAATGCATGATTGTGGCTCTCATGAGGGGGTTGATGTTGTAGATATCTTTGTTGGAAATGAGTTAATCGAACCACTCTCAGATAGAATATATGGAAGAGTTGTAGCAAAAGATGTAATTGACCCAATTACAAATGAGGTTTTAGTAAGTGAGGGGACACTAATTGATGATAGATTAGTAAAAATAATTAGTGATGCTGGAATTAGAAGTGTAAATATTAGAAGTTCTGTAACTTGTAAAGCTCCAAAGGGAATTTGTGCTAAATGTTATGGATTAAATATGGCAGAAAATAAGATTGTAAAAGTTGGTGAGGCTGTTGGAGTGATTGCCGCACAATCAATTGGAGAACCAGGGACACAGTTAACTCTTAGAACATTCCATACAGGAGGGGCTGCTACTGCTGGAAAAGAGGAGAGACAAATTATTGCCACAAAAGAGGGCTTTATTAGATATTACAACTTAAATATCTATAGAAACTCAGCAGGTCAGATGTTAGTTTCTAATAGAAGAAATGCTGGAGTATTACTTGTTGAGCCTAAAATAAAATCTCTTACAAGAGGTAGAGTAACTATTTCTAGTTCTCATGAAGATATTACAATTACAATTCAGCAGGGGGCAAAAGAGCAAAAATATACAGTCAAAAAGAGCGATGTGGCAAAAACAAATGAGTTAGCTGGAGTTGGTGGAAAAATTGAAGGGAAGCTATTTTTACCATATAAAACAGGTGATATTATTGAAGAGGGTGATTCTGTAGTTGAAGTTATAAAAGAGGCTTGGTCTGTTCCAAATCGTATCCCATTTGCGAGTGAACTCAAGGTTGAAGATGGTGCACCAGTCACTCAAAATGTCTATGCTGATGCAAAGGGTAAAGTTAAATATTTTCTATTAAAGGGAGACTATTTAGAAAGAATCTATACTATCAGAGAGGGTGAATATGTAGATGAGAAGGGGCTTTTTGCTGTAATTGTTGATGATAACAATAGAGAGGCAACTAGACATTATATAGCAAGAGGTTCTCTAATAAAAGTTCAAGATAATACACAAGTCTCAAAAGGTGATTTAATAGCTGCTCCAAAGGATAATAAGCAGGTTGTAATTGCAGATTGGGATCCATACTCGGAGCCAATTATTGCAGAAGCAAATGGAACTGTAAAATTTCAAGATATTATTGTTGGAGTTACAGCAGTAGAGCAGTTTGATGAGATTACAGGAGAGAGCAGACTTACTCTAAATGACTATATTCCATCAGCATACAAACCAGCAATTATTTTAGCAACCGATGATAATGAGGTTATAACCTACTCTCTTGAACCAAAAACTACAATCTTTGTAAAAGATTTACAAAAAGTTAAGATTGTAGATGTCTTAGCAAAAATTCCAAAAGCAGCTCAAAAATCTAGTGATATTACATCTGGTCTTCCAAGGGTATCAGAGCTATTTGAGGCAAGACGTCCAAAGGATACGGCATATATTGCAAGAATTAGTGGAATTGTATCATTTGGTAAACCTTTAAGAGGTAAAAAGAGACTTATTATTACAGATGAAGATGGTAGAATGGTAGAGCAGTTTATAGATAAAAATAGAACTGTTTTAGTATCTGAAGGAGATTTTGTTCATACAGGTGAAAAGCTTACAGATGGAACAGTATCTAGCCATGATATATTAGCAACCCTAGGAGAGAAGGCTCTATATGAATATATAGTAGAAGAGGTTCAAAAGGTATATCGCCGTCAAGGTGTTAATATATCAGATAAGCATATTGAAATAGTTATCTCTCAGATGATGAGACAGGTAAAAGTTGTAGATAGTGGAGATAGTAAGTTTATAGATGGAGATTTAGTATCTAAAAGAAAGTTTAATGAGGAGAATGAGAAGGTTATTAGACTAGGAGGTGAACCTGCAATTGCTGAGCCAATTTTGATTGGTATTACTAGGGCTGCTGTTGGGGCTGATAGTATAATATCAGCTGCATCATTCCAAGATACAACCAAAGTTTTAACCTCAGCTTCAATTGCTGGAACCATTGATAAGTTAGAGGATTTAAAAGAGAATGTTGTAATTGGACGACTCATTCCTGTTGGAACTGGAATGATAGATTTAAAATCTCTAAAGCTTGAAGAGGTAAAAGAGTAGAATATACTCTAGGGCGTTTGCCCTTTTTCTTCTCTATTTTTCTACTTTATACACACAATTAAACACTACAATTAGCAAAAATTAGTTTTTAATAATTTTAGGTAAAATTAGCCTTTATTATTATTGTTTAACAATAATATATTTATATAAGGAAAACATAATGAAAAAAGAGATTATAAAGATATTTGATACTACTCTAAGAGATGGAGAGCAGAGCCCAGGGGCTTCTATGAACACAGAAGAGAAGATTCAAATTGCAGTTCAGCTAGAGAGACTTGGAGTTGATATTATAGAAGCAGGATTTGCAGCAGCTAGTCCTGGGGATTTTGAAGCAATATCTAAGATTTCGGAGAGGGTTGAAAAATCTACTGTATGCTCTTTGGCGAGAGCTGTAGATAGAGATATAAAACTAGCAGGAGAGGCTATATCTAAAGCTAAGTTAAAGCGAATTCATACCTTTATTGCTACAAGTCCAATCCATATGACTTATAAGTTAAAGATGACTCCAGATGAGGTTATAAAAAGAGCAGTTCGGGCTGTAGAATATGCTAGTGAGTTTGTAGATGATATTGAGTTTAGTTGTGAAGATGCAGGAAGAAGTGATATATCTTTCTTAAAAGAGATAAGTGATGCTGTAATTGAAGCTGGAGCAAGAACCATAAATTTACCAGATACAGTAGGTTTTAGAATGCCACATGAGATTGGACAGATGATAAAGGAGATGAAAGCCCATATTAAAGATAGAGCAATTATCTCTGTTCATAACCATAACGATTTAGGTTTAGCAGTAGCCTCTTCTATTGAGGCAATTATAAATGGGGCAAGGCAGATTGAGTGCACCATTAATGGCTTAGGAGAGAGAGCAGGAAATGCATCACTAGAAGAGATTGTAATGATATTAAAGGTAAGACGTGATATATTCTCTAACCTTACTACAAATATAAATACAAAAGAGATATATCCAACTAGCAGACTTATCTCTTCAATCACAGGGATTGAGCCTCAACCAAATAAAGCAATTGTTGGAAAAAATGCTTTTGCACATGAGAGTGGAATACATCAAGATGGCATGTTAAAAAATAGAGAGACCTATGAGATAATAACTCCAGAAGATATTGGGCTAGATATAAATGATACCCTAGTTTTAGGAAAACATTCAGGAAGAGCTGCTTTTAGAGCGAAATTGGAGAAATTGGGCTTTAAATTAGATGATGATGCTCTAAATAGTTCATTTGAGAAGTTTAAAATACTAGCCGATAAGAAAAAACATATATATGATGATGACCTAAGGGCGATTGTTACAAATGAGATGACAAAATCGATTCAAGTATATGAGCTTATATCTCTTCAGATTATGAATTGTAGCAATGGGATAGCAAGTTCTACTATCTCAATTAAAAAAGATGAAAATGAGATAATTGATGCAAGTATTGGAGAAGGCACTATTGATGCTATCTTTAAAACCATAGATAGAGTATCTGGTTTTAATGGAAGGCTTATGGATTATAGGGTTACTTCTGTGAGCCAAGGAAAAGATGCCCTAGCAAATGTGACTGTAAAGGTTGTATTTAATGATAATGAACCAGCAATTATTGGGCATGGGTTAAATATAGATACAGTCTTAGCTAGTGCAAAGGCGTATATTAGTGCTTTAAATAGCTATTTGAGTATGCAAGGAATGCTTAGAAAAAGTAGTAATAGTATGGAAACGGTTTAATTATGAAAAGGTTATTTTTAATAATAGTATCTATTTTTACTATATTAGTAGCTAATAATTTAAATGATATAAAAGTTGGGGCAGAGGATTTTGATAGTTACCTGCCTCTATTAAAGGGAAAAAGGGTAGCTTTAGTTGTAAATCAAACCTCTTTAGTGGGAGATAAGCATCTGCTCGATTTTCTATTGGAAAATGGGATAAATGTAGTTAAGATTTTTGCACCAGAACATGGATTTAAGGGGCTTCTTGATGCTGGAGAGCGAGTAAAAGATAGTGTAGATAAAAAGAGGAATATAAAGATTGTTTCTCTTTATGGTAAACATAAAAAGCCCTCAAAGAGAGATTTAGCAGATGTAGATATTGTGGTCTTTGATATTCAAGATGTTGGAGTTAGATTTTATACATATCTCTCAACTTTGCACTATGTAATGGAAGCCGTAGCAGAAGAGGGAATTCCAATTATTGTATTGGATAGACCAAATCCAAATGGTGGACGGATTGATGGGGAGGTTTTAAACTTTAAATATAAATCCTTTGTAGGGCTTCATCCTGTGCCAATTTTATATGGAATGACAATTGGAGAGTATGCCAGAATGATAAATGGTGAGGGGTGGTTAAAGGGGAGTTTAAAGGCAGATTTGAGTGTTATTCCTTTGCAGAATTGGACTCATGGAAGTTTTTATGATTTAAAGGTAAGACCATCTCCAAACCTCCCAAATGAGACAGCAATATATCTATACCCATCTCTTGCCCTATTTGAAGGGACTGTATTTTCTGTGGGAAGAGGAACAAATATGCAATTTCAGGTGTATGGAAATCCATACTATAAAAAGAGAGATTTTAGTTTTATTCCTGTCTCTATGAAAGGGGCAAGATTTCCAAAACATTTAGGAAAATTATGTTATGGGGTGGATTTGAGATTTGTGGATATAGATCTATCTAGTGGTATTAATTTGAGTTATTTAATTGATGCTTATAAAAACTATCCATATAAAAAGAGCTTTTTTTTAAAGAGTGGCTTTTTTAATAAATTAGCAGGAAGTGATAAGTTAAAAAAACAGATTGAAGCTGGTATGAGTGAAGAGGAGATTAGAAAGAGTTGGGAGAAGGGATTAAAAGAGTTTAAGGAGATTAGAAAAAAATATCTGCTCTATCCATAAATAGAAAGGTGGGCTAACTTTTAGTCCACTTTTTATTATTTTTAACTCTCCACTATATTATTTCAATAAGCTATAATAAAGTTGATAGATTATAAACTTTTATCTATTTTATTACTTTCATTTAAAATGGTAAATTCAAGATGACAATTAGGCAATTTTTTGGGGTTTTGATAGGTTCTCTATTTATTATATTAATAGTTCTAATATATAAAAATAGACCAATTACAACAACAGTATTAATTCAAGCTGGACATGAGGGGAGAACTGTAGGTAATACAGGTTCAATCAATGGAAAATATAGAGAGGTTGATTGGAATATATTAGTAGCCAATGAAGTGGCAAAGGATTTGAGGAAAAATGGGGTAGATGTTACAAGAGTTGGAGCAGATATCCCTTATGCTAATACTAAAATAGCAGTAGCAATTCACTTTGATGGTTCAAGTAGAAGATGTTCTACTGGTGCATCTATTGGGTATGATATAACCCATCCAAAGGCTAAAAGGACAGCCCTTCGTTGGAAAAAAATATATAAGAATTATTTTCCTTTTAAGTGGCACAAAGATAATTTTACAAAAAATTTATCTAACTACTATGGGTTTAGTAGAGTAAATAGTGAAAAGGGCTTTTTGGTTTTAGAACTTGGTGAGATAACTTGTAATAAACAGGTTGAGTGGTTAGAGCCAAGACTTGATATTATTGCTACAAAGATTTCAGATTTTATATTAGATGAGTTGGATAGATAGATATTTTAATGAGTGATCATTTTTTATATTATATTTTTTTTACTATTTTAATTTATTACTGATATTACGCAGAAAAGAAAAAAGCTATAATAACAGTATGAAAAGAGAAAAAAGAGAAGAGAAAATCATTAAAAACAAAAAATAAGATAATGAGAGAACTGTTTAAAGTAGCTATTCAAAACCATATAAAATTTAAATATGTATTAATGGATAGTTGGTTCTCAGCAAAAGAGAATTTTCAATATATAAGAAAATATAAAAAACACTTTATATCAGCAATAAAGAGTAATAGACTCTTTGCTACAAGTCTAAAGAATAAACTTCAAGGCAAGTTTGAAAGAGTAGATAAAATAGAACAAGCAGATGAAAGACCTATATTAGGATATATAAAAGGTTATGATAAACCAATTTTACTATATAGACAAATCTTTAAAAACAGGGATGGAAGTATTGGTATAATTCATTTAGTTTCAAGTGTCTACTCTTGATAAAGATAAAATCACAACAATCTATAAAAAGAAAAGAAAGTTGAAGAGTATCATAAGTCACTTAAACATAATGCTAATTTGGCTAAATCTCCTACTAAAACTGTTAAAACCCAAAGTAATCATATATTTCTCTCTATATTGGCTTTTTTTAAATTAGAAACTTTAAAGATTAAACACCATTTAAACCATTTTGCCCTTAAAGCCAAATTATGGATTAAGGCTAATTTTATTGCCTTTTCTCAATTACAAAGGCTAGAGGGTGCGTAACATCAGTTAAATGTAATATAAAACACAATAGAAATATTAATGCAAGTATAAAATTTGGATAGTTAGGACATCAACCTTTGGCATAGATGGTATAAGTCTGGTTATCTTTCAGCAACTATTACTTTAAAACCAAAATCCCCCGTTGCCTTTGGGCGTGGGGAGTATGTCAATTAAACAGGAATTACTCTAATATTCTCATCTAATTTTTCTCTTAAAATATTCTCAATTGCATAAAGTGTTCCAGTTGAAGCACTAGCACACCCACTACAAGCACCAAGATATCTAATATATATATCAATATGTTTGCCATTCTCTTTAATATCCAATATTTCCATATCTCCACCATCCATAATCAACATCTGACGAATATTTTCATCTATTACTTTATTTACAGTATTTAATTTTTGAACTAGAGTCATTTGAGCAAATGGAACCTCTTTTCCATTAGATATGGCATCAGCACTCTTTGCCATTTTTTCCTTTTTATACTCTTCTAATAAATCTACTAAATATATATCTCTCTCTTCATGTCCACCAGGTTTAATACAAGACTTACAAAATGCTCCAGCTTTTGTGTAGTCTATTATCTCTTCAATAGTTGTAAGGTCATTTAGCCTAATTACTTCTCTAAGTGTTGAAAGAGATACTCTAGCACACTCACAAACTATAATATCATCTTCAAAACTATCAATATCTACACCCTTATATTGAGAAGCTGCTTTTTTAATAACATCATAAGCCATAACGCTACAGTGCATTTTTTGTGGTGGAACTGCTGGAGTATCTGGATTATCTCTCATAGCCTTTTCTACATCAATATTTGTAATCTTTACGGCCTCATCAACTGTTTTTCCTTTACAAAGCTCAACCATTGTATCAGATGATGCAATAGCAGTTCCACACCCAAAGCTTTTAAATTTAGCATCAATTATCTTATCTGTTTTTGGATCAACTACCCAGTATAGCCTTACAGCATCTCCACAGCTCTCTGCTCCAAAATCGGCTACAATGAGTTTTCCACCCATTTTTTTAGCTTCCTCTTCAGTTATTTCTCCCATATTTCTTGGGTTATTCATTAAATCTTGAACTTTTTGACTATATTCATCCCAGATTGTTCCACCAATTAAATTATCTATTCCCATAATACTATCCTTTCTAATTTAAACTTTTTGGTTTATATGCATAAGAGCTTGAGATTCCTCTAAGTCTCTCTACAGCCTTTTTTACAACCTCCAATGTATATTCAATCTCATCTTTAGTTGTATATCTACTAAGTGAAAATCTAATGGCAGTGTGTGCTAAATCTTCATCTGCTCCAATTGCTTCCATTACAGGATTACTTTCTAAATCTTCACTAGCACAAGCACTTCCAGTGCTAGCTGCAACTCCTGCTCTATTTAAATCCCAAAGCATAGCCTCTCCCTCTATTCCTCTAAATGAGATTAAAATAGTATTTGGAACTCTCTTCTCTCTAGGGGTTACTACAAATGTATCTGGAATTTTTAGAAGTTCATCTTCAAAATAGTCTCTAAGTTCTCTTATATCTGTCATCTCAAAATCTAATGCATCAACTGCAAGTTCCATAGCTTTACCCATTCCAATAATCCCAGCCACATTTAAAGTTCCAGAGCGAAGTCCTCCCATTTGTGCTCCACCATGAAATAGAGGGATAAGCTCTCTGCCCTTTTTTATATATAATGCTCCCACACCCTTTGGACCATGAAATTTATGAGCTGAAAAAGTTAAATAGTCAACATTAAAACTCTGCACATTAACTGGAATTTTACCTATTGCTTGGACTGCATCTGTGTGAAATAGAACTCCTTTTTCTGCACAAATTTCTCCAATCTCCTCTACTGGGAAGATTGCTCCTGTCTCGTTATTTGCCATCATAATTGAGACTAAGGCTGTTTTTTCTGTAATATTGTCTCTAACATCTTGTGCTTCAATTAATCCCTCTTTATTTATTGGAAGATAGGTAACTTTACACCCTAACTTTTCTATAAATTTAGCAGTAGCCATAACTGAGGGGTGTTCAACTTCACTTATCATTATATGGTTTTTTCTGCCTGTTAAAATATATTCAAAATATATACTTTTAAGAACCCAATTGTTACTTTCAGTAGCACAAGAAGTTACTACTACACTATCTTCTCTTCTAGCATTAATTCCAGCATAGATTCTCTCCATAGCAAGTTTAAGAGGTTGATGTGTCTCGCTTGCAAAAGAGTGAAGAGAGTTTGGATTTCCATACTTTTGCACAAAAAATGGCTCCATCTCTGCAAATACTTGCGGATCAACCATGGTTGTAGCATTATTATCTAAATAGACTCTCATTATTTTCCTTTTTTAAAATTAAATCGGACAAAAATAGTCCTAATTAAGTTTTCCCATATTACACTAATAAACCTTAAAGAACCATAATCTAGTTTTTTAAAGTTTGTAGATTATACTCCTTTGGGTATTAATAATGTATGAAGGTTTAAAAAATATGATAAAATTTTAAAAAAATTAAAAAGAAGATATATAATGGAAAATTATAAATTAGAAAAAATTGTAAAAGAGATGTTAGAGTTATTGGGAGAAGATCCAAATAGAGAAGGATTATTAAAAACTCCTCAAAGAGTGGCTAAGTCTTTAAAGTTTTTAACTAAAGGCTACTCTCAAGATCCAAAAGAGATTTTAAAACAAGCTCTTTTTACAAGTAGTAATGATGAAATGGTAGTAGTAAGAGATATTGAATTTTATTCCATGTGTGAACACCATCTACTTCCAATTATAGGAAGAGTTCATGTAGCATATATTCCAAATGGAAAAGTTGTAGGACTTTCAAAAATTCCAAGAGTAGTAGAGGTATTTGCAAGACGGCTCCAAATCCAAGAACAGTTAACAGAACAAATTGCAGATGCAATCTTAGATGCAATTAATCCAAAAGGGGTAGCAGTAGTTGTTCATGCAAGACATATGTGTATGGAGATGAGAGGAGTAGAAAAGATAAACTCAACTACAGTTAGTTCGGCTCTTAGAGGGCTGTTTAAGAGTGATTTGAAAACGAGAAATGAATTTTTTAATATTATAAATACTCCAGCCCCATCTAACTTTTAGGATATCTGCTATGAAACTCTTTATAGCTTTAATCTTAAATATATATATTCTTTTTGGAGGAACACTTCTTCCAAAATCTAAACATTTGATTGAGGGAAATCTATCTAATGGTTTTAAATATACAATTTTAAAAAATAAAAGACCAGAATCTAGAGTTGAAATTAAATTATATATTGGAATTGGATCTTTGGAAGAAGAGGACAATGAGAGTGGAGTAGCTCACTTTATTGAACATTTAGCATTTAATGGAACAGAACATTTTAAAAAAAATGATATTATCAAATATTTTGAATCCATTGGTATGGATTTTGGATCCCATCTAAATGCACAAACCTCCTATGAGGATACAATATATAGTTTAACTGTTCCATTAGAAAGAGATAATTTAGAAAAATCGTTTCTATTCTTAGAAGATATTGCCTCTAATATATCTTTTGATAAAGGTGAATTTGAAAAGGAGAAAGGAGTAATATTAGAAGAGGCTAGAGTTAGAAAGAATGAAGTAGCATATAGGCTATTTAAAAAATCTAAACCTGTAATTTTTGGAAATAGTAGATATTTAAATAGAGATCCAATTGGAAAAGAGGGTATTATAAAAAATATAACTGTAGATGAAGTAAAAAGTTTTTATAATCGTTGGTATAGACCAGAGTTTATGCATCTATTTGTAGTAGGGGATATAAATGAGACTCAGATTAAAGAGTTAATACTAAAACACTTCTCGCATCTAAAAAACAGCTCCAAAGCTAAAAGATATCCAAGATATATAGCTGAAAATAATAAAACAAGAGTTTTATCTATTAGTGATAAGGAGTTATCTTATAACTATTTAAACCTACTCTATTTAGATAAACTAGAGAATTTAAGAACTATAGAAGATTTAAATAAGTCTATTGTTGAAGAGATGGCAATAGCACTCTTTAATCTAAGAGCAAAAGAGCAGTTGTTAAAAAACAATCCAAAAGCATCTATGATATATCTTAGCTCCGATGCTATAAATAAAAATAGAGGAAAATATACATTTCTTGCAAATTTTAAAGAGAGTAAAGATGCTAAATTGGCACTAGAGGAGTTGTATAGACTTATATTCTCTTTTAGAGAGTATGGATTTTCAAAAGATGATTTTTTAGCAATTAAACAAGACCTATTGCTAAATAATGAAAATGAATTAAAGGAGTATAAAAATATATACTCAAATACTATTATATCTTGGTTAGTAGAATATGCAAAATCAAACTCTATATATGTAGAAAAGAGTGATGAGTATAATATAACAAAAAATTTAATTAACTCTATAGAGTTAAAAAATGTAAATGAGATGTTTAAAAAGATTACTGACTTTAGGGATAGAGCAGTTATATTTGCTACTACAAATAGTAATCTTACTATATCAAAGAGTGATATAAAAGAGATAGAAAGAGAAGCAAAAGAGAATATACAAAATTATGCCATAGAAGATAATCTTCCAAAAGAGCTATTTGATAGTAGCACTCTAGAGAGTAAAAAGATTGAAAATATAGAGTTTTTAAAAGATATATCCACATATAGATTTAGACTAGAAAATGGTATGGAGATATATTTTAAAAAGAGTAAATTGTCTAATAATAGAGTAGTAGTAAATGGCTTTAGTTTGGGAGGGCATAGTCTATATCCTGCTAAATTAATAAGCAATGCAATTTATGCTCCTATATTTATAGGCAGTTCTGGTTTGGGAAGATTTTCAAATATTCAACTATCTAAAATATTATCAAATAAAGATGTATATGTATCTTTAGCCATTAAGGAGTATATTGAAACTATATATGGTGAATCTAGTAGCACAGATATAGAGACTCTATTTAAATTTATCTATCTTCATATAAAAGAGCCTGTAATTGATAAAAGGGTAGAGAGGAATTTAAAAAATATATTAAAAGCAAAGGTAAAAGAGAAAAATAGAGATCCCTTTAATCGTTTTGTTGAGGAGGTAAATATATGGTATAGTAATAATAATCCAAGGGTTATTGAAAAGATAGATACTATAGAGTCTATTAATAGATTAGATAGAGAAAAAATGTTAAAAATCTATAGAGATAGGTTTTGTGATTTTAATAATTTTAAATTTATAATTATTGGAGATATTAACCTCTCAACAGCTAAAAAATTATCATCAAAATATCTAGGCAATCTTCCAACTAAAGATAGAAATGAAACATATATAGATAGAAAAATAGATTATAAAAGTGGCAAAGTCTACTTTTATAGATATTATAATAATGAAGATATTACAAGAGTATATATAGTATATCGTTCTAATCTATATAAATTTAATAAAAGGGATTTTTATATATTAGATGCTTTAGTTAATACACTAAATATTAGACTTAGAAATTTAATTAGAGAAGATAAATCTGGAGTATATGATATTTTAGTGACTAAAATGACAAATCTATTTAGTAAAGAGAAAGAGAATCTTATTACAATAAACTTTTCATGTAATCCTAAAAGAGCAAATGAGTTAATAGATAGTGTCTATAATCAGATAGAGAAGATAAAAAAAGAGGAGATTTTAGATAGTGAACTTAAAGTTTTTAAAAAACAGTGGCACAACTCCTATAATATATCTATCAAAAAAAATGGTTTTTGGTTGAATAATATGGCAAATAGTATTCTCTTTAATAAGTCACTAAATCTTATATTGTCCATTCCAAATATAATAGATTCTATTACAAAGAGAGATATAAAAGATATGGCAAACATTGTATTTGGAAAAAATATATTAGAAGCTAGATTAAATCCTAAAAAAGATAAGAAATAAAAACTTTAAAATGGGGGGAGGGGTTTTTGGGGAAAATTCCTAAAAAATCCTGTTTATAAAACAAAATTGAGATTTAAAGGAGAAAAAATGAAAAAAATATCTATGGTGCGGATGAGAGGACTCGAACCTCCACGCCTTTCGGCACTAGATCCTAAGTCTAGCGTGTCTGCCAATTTCACCACATCCGCATTAAAATAAGTAAAAAGATTTAAATAAAATGGTACGCCCATCAGGATTCGAACCTGAGACCGCCCGCTTAGAAGGCGGGTGCTCTATCCAGCTGAGCTATGGACGCATAATTTAATATTTGGTACACCAGAGAGGAATCGAACCCCTAACCCTCAGATCCGAAGTCTGATGCTCTATCCAGTTGAGCTACTGGTGCATTTTTTATAGATTAGGAGACGATTCTTTCGTCTGTCCAACATATTATATTCAATCTTATACTATCATACAAAATAAATCCAATTCTAATGGGGTAGGCGACGGGACTCGAACCCGCGACAAACAGTGCCACAAACTGTCGCTCTACCAACTGAACTACGCCTACCACCAAAATCTATTCTCAAATGGTCGGAGTGAAAGGACTCGAACCTTCGACCCCCTGGTCCCAAACCAGGTGCGCTACCAGACTGCGCTACACTCCGCCCACTTTTTTTAATTCCGTCTGAAAACGGAGTGCAATTATAATTAAAAAAGTTATATTTGTCAAGAAAAAAATGTGCTTTTGTAAAAAAAATTAAAAACTTTCTCTAATAAGTTTTATTATATTAAAATAACTTACCTTTTTCTATATGATATAGCTTCAATTATATGTCTTTTTTCTATTAGATCACTTTTATCCAAATCTGCAATAGTCCTAGCAACTCTTTTTATACTATCTAAGGCTCTATTTGAGAGTCCAAACCTCTCTAGTGCTAAAAATAGAGTATCTTCTGCATCTTTTGTTAATATACAAAATTTATTAATCTCTGATTCCTTTAATTTTCCATTCAAATTCTCTTGACCTCTTTGTTTTTGCATCTTAAAAGCCTCTAATACCATCTCTCTCATCTTAGTAGATGATATATCTGCTTTATCTTCTCTACTAATCTCTTGCATAGTTACAAATATATCTATTCTATCTAAAAATGGTTCAGAGAGCCTATTTTTATATCTTTGAATCTCTCTTTTAGAACATCTACACTCTCTACTTTTTGAGAGTAGATTTCCACAAGGGCAAGGGTTCATCGCTCCAACAAACATAATATTTGCACTATATTGAATTTTGGAATTTACTCTGGAGATATTTACTACTCCATCTTGAAGAGGTTCTCTAAGTGCCTCTAATATATTTTTAGAAAAGTGTGGCAACTCATCAAAAAATAGTATTCCATTATTAGCTAAAGCCACCTCTCCAATTTTTGCCTTTGATGTTCCCCCTCCAAATATTGAGGCTGATGTAGCAGTATGATGAGGAGAGCGAAAGGGACGTTTTGGCTCAAATGTTGGAATCTCTCCATCTAGAAATTTATGTTTTGCAATAGATAAAATCTCCTCTTGAGATAGAGGTGGAAGTATATCTGAGAGTCTTTTTGCAATCATACTCTTTCCACACCCAGGGCTTCCCTCCATTAAGAGATTATGCATTCCAGCAGAAGCAATTAGAGATGCCCTTTTGGCTACAATTTGCCCTCTAACATCTAAAAAGTCTAAATCTATCTTTTTACTATAGAGGTATTTTTTTCCATTAATATTAATATGTTTTGCTCTATATTTAAACTTTTTAGAGTAAGCTCTAAACTCTCCACTTTTTAATATAGATATTAAATCTTTTAGACTCTCTACTGGTATAAACTCTACATCACTAATATAACTCAAATACTCCATGGCCTCTTTTGGAACAACTGCTCTTTTTAATAGATTCTGCTCTTTTAGAGATAGTATTATGGGAAATAGAGCAGAACTAGATTTTACCCTTCCATCTAATCCCAACTCTCCAAATACAAATAACTCTTCAAATTCTATATACTCTTTATGTAAGGCTATTAAAATTGCCATTGGTAAATCAAAATGTGTGCCATGTTTTTTAATATCACTAGGACTTAAATTGATGGTAACTTTTAGAGGTGGAAAAGTAAAAGAGTTTGTTAGAAGTGCAGATTTTGTTCTCTCCTTAGCCTCTTGAATATCACTACTTACTAGCCCTACAATAGAAAAAGATGGCAATCCTTTTGTTAGAGTGGCTTCAACCTCTACAACTTTAGCATCAACTCCATCTAGAGTTGCTGATAATAGGGTATTTACAATATTTCTCATAGATATATTGTATCATAAAAATATTATTAAAGATTTATATTAAATTTAAAATAAAATTATTTTTAATATTTTTTCGATTTTTAATATCAATTAAATTTGCTATAATTCTTATAAAAAGGGAAAAAATGATAGAGAGGTTAAAAAAGGAGTATGCTCTATTTATATCTATTATTTCGTTAATTATATTTGAGATATATCAACACAACTTAGCAAATACTCTAATAGGAAATCTTGTTGGACTTAGCATAATATTTGGAGTTATTATATACTCTGCTCTTAGTGTAGCACACCATGCTGAACTACTTGCTGAGAAATTTGGTGAACCTTATGGAACCTTAATTTTAACTATGAGTGCAGTAACTGTTGAGGTTATGATAATCTCTATTATGATGCTTCATGCACACAACCCATATTTAGCTAGAGATACAATATATTCAGCTATTATGTTAGATATAAATGGACTACTTGGTTTATCTGCAATAATTGGAGGATTAAAGTTTGGAGAACAGCCATATAATATAGACTCTTCAAATTCATATATATCTATGTTACTAGTAGCAATTGGTCTTTCCATGATACTCCCACGCTCCATAGAACCAGCATATAAAGATGGGTTTATGTGGTTTATTGTAGTTATTTTTATATTACTTTATGTAGTATTTACAAAGATACAATTAAAAGATCATAGATATTTTTTTGAATATAAAAAGGAGCAAAAGGATGAGAAGAGAGAACATAAAAATTTAAATATAAATGCACCATATCATATTATACTGCTTATTGTATATATTGTAGCAATTGGATTTTTATCTGAAATTTTAGCTCTATTTATGGAAAACTCTCTGCAATCTTTGGGACTTCCTTTAGCACTTGGAGCTTTAGGTGTAGCAGTTATATCAGCTTCTCCAGAATTAATAGTAGCAATTAGAGCATCTCTTGATAATAGAATGCAAACAGTAATTAATATTGCACTTGGAGCATCTTTAGCTACTGTTTTACTTACAATACCAGCTGTAATATTAATTAGCAAATTTTCATCTCTTCATATAGAATTAGCACTAACAGAGATTCAAGAGCTATTACTTGGATTAACTCTTATTGTTGGAATTGTAAATTTTAATGATGGAGAGACAAATGTATTAGAGGGATTTTTGCATTTTATTCTATTTATTGTATTTGCATTTATGTTGTTTCTCTAATCATCTAATGGGATTCTCAACTTTTGACCCACATATATTAAATTTGGATTTTTTAAAATATGTGGGTTAGCTTTTAATATTTTAATATACTCTTTTGAATCTCCATAAGCTCTTTTTGCGATTTTAGATAGATTATCACCTTTTCTTACTACAATAATTTTCATTGCATTTTTCCTACTCTCTAACTCCTTCTCAATAGACTTTGTATAATTATCTTTAATAATAGTATCATCTAATGGAATTGTAAATATTCTTTGACCATCTTCTATTAAAACTCTATTTGTTCTATTTATATTTTCTCCATCTACTCTATCTTTTGCTTTAATATATATATCGACTCCTTTAATATCTCTACTCTTAGTGCTATTTATTCTATATTTTAAAAGCTCTTTAGAATAATCACTATCTGTTAACTCTTTTTTCTTCTCTTTTTGCAACTTCTCTACTACAATAGATACTATTTTAGTAATATCCTTAGCTGTAAGTTCAGTTACACACTGAGGTTGTATTGGCATAATCTGTTCTGTTCTATTTTTAAATAGAGCAGATTCTCTCATATTTGAGAGATATAGATATCCAAAATAAATTATTCCTATTAATATTGCAATTAAAAGTAATTTTAAAATTAAAGTTAAATATTGATTCTTTAAATCTATTCCACTGCTATAAGTTGACTCATAGAGACTATAACTTTTTCCATAATACACTCTAAATCTCCTATTATTTAATAATTTAAAACTTTTTTAGTTTATTTATATTTTAATTTTAACAAAAAATAACTTAAAGAAATCTCTAATATGCTCTATTCAAATATCAATTCTTAAATCTCACAATTTCGACACTTTATATAGATAGAATACACACATGAGAGTCATAACATTCTCCTTGTATCTTATATAGATTCTCATAAGTAGCCTCTTTCATATTTCTATACTAAAAAAATTTATATCATATTTCCTCCTATTTTAAAATTTACCCTAAAGAGGCTACAAAATTTTCTTTCTTATTGTATAATCTATTAAAAAAAATAAGAGGGAACTACTTTTATGGATAGAAAAAAGATATACAATCCAAATTCTAATGAGACCACAAATAATAGAAAGATTTTTGGAGGAGACCCAACTGGAATTTTTGAGTTAAATGATATAAAGTATCAGTGGGCATACAATCTTTGGGAGGTTATGTTAAATAATACATGGTTTCCAAAAGAGGTGGATATGACTCAAGATGTATTTGATTATAAGAGACTCACAGATGCTGAAAAAATGGCTTATGATAAGGTCTTAGCCCAACTTATATTTATGGATTCTCTCCAAACTAATAACCTAATAGATAATATAAATCCATTTATAACCTCTCCTGAGATAAATCTAATTTTAGTTCGTCAAGCATTCGAGGAGGCTTTACACTGTTATGTAGAAGGCACTGAGGTTTTAACAAGCGAAGGGTTTATAGATTTTAGAGAGGTAAAAGAGGATACTCTAATAGCAAATTACCATGAAAATGGAGATATAACCTTTACTAAACCAACAGAGATAATAGTAGGGGATTACAATGGAGATATATATAGATTTGAAGGGCAAAGATATAATCTAGCAGTTACTCCAAACCATAGAATGGTAAGATTAAATACAAGAGAGAATAATAGATTTGAGACTAAACTAGCAGAAGATATCTCACTTCACAACCATAAAGCACCAGTTGCAGGATATACTACTAGTAAATATAGAGAGTTTACCCCTTTAGATAGATTTAGGGTTGCATATCAAGCAGATGGGACTATATCTAATGGGGGAAATGTTACAGAAAATGGGATTATGTATAAGTTCTATCTAAAGAAAGAGAGAAAAATAGATAGGCTTTTAAAAATAGCAGAAGATGGTAATTTTAAATTTACTAAGAGAGA
>Ga0256843_1000215_pt1 | contig 50590 bp, 42 predicted proteins | sample AlvinellametaG_FD_191572 | JGI IMG/M metagenome (GOLD analysis project Ga0256843, IMG submission 191572) | Pompeii worm associated microbial communities from hydrothermal vent at the East Pacific Rise, Pacific Ocean - Alvinella | ecosystem: Host-associated > Annelida > Integument > Unclassified ...
AAAAAAAAAAAATTAGTTTTTTTTATTTATTTGAAAAATAATTGTTTTTGAATATAATATATTTTATATAGTTTTAATTATTAATTGTAAAAAATTATGACAAAATTAACTTTAGAAATTCCTAATAAATCAGCAAATAAATATAAAGAAATATTTAACTATTTTATTGTGAATTATGATATTAAAGAATTAGAACAAATAAAAGATGAAGTAGATATTTCTAAGAAATTATTTGTAGATTATAATAGTGATATTGAATGACAAAAAGACATTTGAGTAATAAATTCAGACTGAAAGAATAAAAAAGAAATTTTATCTGAATTAAATAATACTTTATGGAATTAATATTTAAATCTAAATTTAAGAAAAATTCACAAAATCTAGTTAGATGAAATTTTAAATTAAAAGAAAAAATAGAAAATTGTGTTATTGATTTTTCAAAAAATTTATTTGAATCAATTTTTTATAGAAAACCTTTAAAAAATTTATGAAAAAATATTCATGAATTAGAAATATGATGAGATATTAGAATTTTAATTGAATTATTAATAATTGAAGACAAATGTTATTTTCTGAATATATGAACACATTCTAGTCTAAACCTTACTTGAAGTAAAAAAATTAAAATTTAAACTCTTGCTAAAAGCAAATAATATTTTATAAATATTATTTGCTTTTATTTTTTTATTAATATAATAATTGTGATTTAAAAATCTAAGACTAATGAGATATTTAGCCTTAGTTTTTATATTATATTTAATTAACATAATTTAAAAATATGGCTGATATCAAAAGATTTAGAAATATTGCTATTATTGCCCATGTAGATCATGGTAAAACTACTTTAGTAGATGAGCTTTTAAAAGCTGATGATAACTTTGATGAAAGAAAAGGTTTAGAAGAAAGAGCTATGGATTCTAATGCTCAAGAACAAGAAAGAGGTATTACTATTTATTCAAAAAATACTGGTATTACTTATAAAGGTAACAAAATTAATATTGTTGATACTCCAGGACATGCTGATTTTGGTTCAGAAGTAGAAAGAGTTTTAAGAACAGTTGATTCTGTTGCTTTAGTTGTAGATGCCTATGAAGGGCCTATGCCTCAAACTAAGTTTGTACTTAAAAAATCTCTTGAACTTGGTTTACACCCAATTGTTGTAATTAATAAAATGGATAAACCATCTGCTAGACCAGACTGGGTTATTGATCAATTATTTGATTTATTTGTTCAATTAGGTGCTAATGATGAACAATTAGAATTATTAAATGATCCTGTTTATGCTATTGCTAGAGAAGGTATTGCTTGGACAAATGAAAATGAAGAAAGAAAAGATATTACTCCTCTTCTTGATTATATTTTAGAAAATGTAGAAGAAGCTGATAATAATGCTGATGCTCCATTTAAAATGCAAATTGCTAACCTTGGTTTTGATAATTTCTTATGAAGATTAGGTATTGGTAGAGTTTATGAATGAGTTGCTAAAGTTGGTCAAGAAGTTTTTATTACTGACAATGAAGGTAAAGAAAGAAAAGGTAAAATTACTAAAATTCTTACAAATGAAGGTTTAGAAAAAGTTGAATCAAATGAAGCTTTAGCTTGAGATATTATTACTATTGCAGGTATTCCTGATATATTTGTTGGTGAAACTGTTTCTTCAGTAGAATGAGCTGAACCAATGCCAGCTATTACTATTGATGAACCTACTTTAAAAATGGAATTCTTAGTAAATAATTCTCCATTTACAGGTAGAGAAGGTACATTAGTTACTTCTAGACAAATTAGAGATAGATTAGAAAAAGAATTAGAAACAAATGTTGGGTTAAAAGTTGATTTCTCAAGTGGTGATAATTATGAAGTTGCAGGTAGATGAGAACTACATTTATCAGTTCTTATTGAAACAATGAGAAGAGAAGGTTTTGAATTACAAGTTGGTGCTCCAATTGTAATTATGCATGAAGAAGATGGTGTTAAAATGGAACCAGTTGAAAAAGTAAGTATTACAGTTCCTCAAGGTGATGAAGGTTCAGTTATTGCAGCTTTAGGTAAAAGAAAAGGTGAAATGACAAATATGATCGAAGATAATGGACTTGTATCATTAGAATTCATGGTTCCAACTAGAGGTTTATTAGGTTTCAAATCTGAATTTACAACTATGACTAAAGGTGAAGGTCTTATTTCTAGTAGTTTTGAAGAATTTGTTCCATATAAAGGTGCTATTGAAAAAAGAGCTAGAGGTTCTATGATTTCAATGGAAAATGGTAAAGCTATGGCTTATTCATTATTTAATCTTCAAGAAAGAGGTACAATTTTTATTACTCCTACTACAGAAGTTTATGAAGGTATGATTGTTGGTGAATCTTCTAAAGATCAAGATTTAACAGTTAATGTTACTAAAAATAAAAAATTAACTAATGTAAGAGCTTCTGGTACAGATGAAGCATTAAAACTTACACCACCTAAAATAATGAGTTTAGAAGAAGCTATTGATTATATTTCTGAAGATGAATATGTAGAAATAACTCCTGAATCAATTAGATTAAGAAAAAAATTCTTAACTGAAACAGAAAGAAAAAGAAATAAGAAAAACAAATAAAAAAAAACTGAAATTATTAAATTTCAGTTTTTTTTATTTTATATAGTATAATGGTTCTCTATAATAAAAGAGGTTAGAAATAGTATAGCTAATTATAAAGGATATATCAATATACCAAAGCTAACTTAAGTATTCATATTTTTTGAATACTTTTTTTAATTGTCTTTTAAAATTCATAATATTAAAGACATAATTTAAGATTTTACTTGAATATAAAATTATTTAGCTATAATAAAAGAGCTAAAATACCATAAAATGAAAGCTGAAAAAATTAATGCAAAGATGGGTAACTTAGGTTACTCCTCCCAACTTTGTTAGTTTTTTGGCTTTCAAATGGTGTTTTAGCAAACATAAAGAGTTTCTTAAGTTACCCTTTTTTGTTTGCTAAAGCATCTTTTCCTTTTTATGGTAATAATTTTATTTATTACCTTTTTATTATGAAAAAATCTGAATTTAAGAAAAAATGGTATTACAGATTATTAAAAATATTATATTATTCTTTATATTTTTTAACTATATTTCTTAGTATTTCTATAACTTTTACTCTAGTTAATATTTCACATATAGAATGATTTTTATTTTGAATTTTTATATTACCTTTATGATTATTTTTTATAGAATTTATTAGAAGTATTTTTTATTATATATTATTTTGAATTTGGGACTTTAAAGAAAGAATATTAAAATTTACTAAATTTATTAAAAAAGATAAAAAAACAATTTGAATTACATTAAAACAATTCATATTTTGAATTTATTTCTTATGATTTTTATTATTATCTTTAGGTTTAGAAATTTTAAGTAATTATAGTTTAAATATTTTATATGAATTTATTTTACAGAATTTATTTTTTATAGTATTTCTTCTCTGATTATTACTTATTTTCAAAAGATTTAATAATATATGAATGTCTGGCTGGAATACATTACTATTGCTTATACCATTTTATAATATTTTTTTATTATATAAATTATTATTTACTTTTTCTTCAAAAAAGCCAAAAAAAGAAAAAAGTATAATAATGATAATTTTAATACTTTTTATATATTTAGGTTTCTTATGATTTATTTACTATATGAATACTAAATGAGAATGAAATATAGAAAATAATATAAAATATAATATTTCTGAATGAAACCTAGATAAAGATTTTAAAAAGCAACTTGAAAGTAAACATTTAAAAATTTATAATAAAATATTAAAAACATCAGCAAAGAAATACTTAGTAAAGGATTTTATAGATTTGAATATGAAATATGATGAAATATGTTTTAATGAAGTTTTATGAAAAAAACAATATTATGTTTATATAAGTCATATTTTTGATATATATTATAGTCCTAAATATGGAGATTGTATTATTGTTAGAAAATATTCAGATAATAGTTACACTCTATCTTTTTTAATTAATATTTGAATAATATATGAAAATTGATTTAGAGATACATTTTTTAATGAATATGAAATATTAAGTAAATTTGAAATGGATAAGAAATTTTCTTCATATAGTTCTTTTTTTTCAGAATGAAAAATAAATATTTTTCTTAAAAAGTTAATAAAATAATCTTTTATTTAAAATTTCCTTTATAGTTCTTTGAATATTCACATCATATAGTTAAGTTTTCTTTTAAAATAGCTATAAATTATATAATGTCCTTAGTTTCTTTTTATAGTGGTGGTTATATTGGTATCATACTATTAAAATTTCTTTTATAGCTCCTAATATATTTGAATTATTTAAAAATATGAATAACACAGAAATACAAAAAATAAAAGATGAGCAAAAAGAATTAGTAAAAAATTGCTCTGATTTAGAATTAATTTCTTTTTACAATAGAGAAATTTGAAGTTCTGCTAGTTGAATAGCTAGAATGTCTTTTTTAAGTGCTATTCATAATGAATTCATAAAAAGATGATTTGATTATTCTACTATTTGAAATAAAAAATGATTAAGTTTTAAAAACAAAATAAAAATTAATAATATAGATTGAAAAAAAATAATAACAATTGATGATATTTCTGATAAAATTACATTTAATTCAAATGATATAAAGAAAAGTATTCAAAATGTTGTAGAAATATGGACAAAAGAAAATAAATCAACTACAAAATTATTACTATGACAAAATCCTAATTGAAAAAATTATATATCTTTATTATTTTGAAAATGATTACATCTGGATAATAATTCAATTATAAATAATAAAAGGCTGAATTATCCTATATGATGGACTATTAGGTGATTATGATGGAATAAAGGATATATTGAAGAAAAACTTTTATATAGCTTTAAATTAGATGATTTTAATATTGAATTAATTAATGCAAGTCCATTAGATAGAGATATAAAAAAGATTTCTAATTGATTGATTGAATGATTAAAAAGTTTTGAAAAAAAATGAGTTCAAGAAATATCTATTATATTATTTAATTTTAAGTGAATAACTGATTTTGGTATAGAATATCAAAAAAAGTATTTTCAAGCAATTTCAGAGGTATTAGATATGTTTTTAAGTAAAAATACAAATATAGAAAAGGTTTATTTATCTTAAGCCTTTTTTTAAGTAATTGATTTTTAATGTTTTTAGAGTAAACTGAGGACATATTTTGCAACCTAAAATAAAAATTATGAATTATAATCCTAATTTGATTAAATTTTATTGGTGATTAATAAAAGATTGTTCAAATAAAGAAATTTATTCTGATGAATGAGATAGATTATTTAAATTATTTTCTTATTTCTTATTATGAGGAAAAATTAATTATAGATTAGCTTTAAATATATTATTATGAATAAATGATAATATAATAAATAAAGTTTATATTAGTTATAAAAACTGAGTAAAAAATAATAAATTAATTATTGATAAAAATTATATAAAAATAAAAGTTAATGAAAATAATATTATTAATTTTTTAGATAATTTAGAATGAGTTAATGATATTCTTTTTTCATTTAATAAGAATAAAGCAAATAAATACTTGTCTATTTATTTAGAAAATTGGTTTAAACAAAAATTAAATATACCTAATAAAGTATTCTATATAAAACCACTAATATTATTAAGATTAATAGTCCCAGAAATCTATAATAGCTATAAAAATTTTTGAAAAAAAACATATTATATATTACCAAATTTGTGAGAAGAATATGACTATTTTACAGCATTTATATTTCTAGAATTAAGTTGAGAAATAAAAATAAATAATTATCCAATACTTGAAAATTGAAAAATAAAAATATTATTTGAAGTAACTGACAAATTAATTAATCATTATAAACTAATTACAAATATAGATAATAAAGATTGATATATAATTTTAAATGATAAAAAAATATATATTAATTGAGATACTATTAATTTTTCTTGAAAAAAAATAAACATTTCTTGAAAACAAAAAGATTTAATAAATATTATTTTAAAAAATAAATGAACTGTAACTGAAAGTGATGCAGAAGAAGCAATATATCCTAATGCTAAAAATATACCAAATTTTAAATCTCTTATTTTTAATACAAATAAAAAACTTAAAATGATTAATTATGATAAAAAAATTTCACAATCTAACTGAAAAATATTAATAGAGTGATTTAATTAAAAATTTTTAATTAAAAATACAACTAAATGCAACTAAATACTACTAATTTTTGTATTTTATAAAACTAATTTACAACTAATAATATGTAAACTAACCTGTGTAATTACAAGTTAGTTTTTTTATTCTTTAAAAAATAAAAATAATCTAATAAAACACTAGTGTATTTTATATAAATACTGGCCAGTCATAACATAATTTTATTATGACTTTAACTAAAGAAAAATTAAAAGAGTTTATTGAAATATATAAACAAGAGTTTTGAATTGAAATATCAGAAAAAGAAGCATTAGATTTATGTATTCCTTTATTGATAATTACAAAATATGCTTTATCTCCTAATATAAAAAAATTATGAGAGATATAGAATATATAAGTTTTAATGAACTTGAAAGAAAGTATTTTGAAAAACATAATACTTGGAAAATTGAAGAAGAGCTTTTATATAGCTTTTCAAAAGAAGAGTTAAAGAAATTTATTGATGAAACTGAAAAAATATATTATAAGGACTTTATGATTTATCAACATATTTTAATGAGAAAAAAATTTAGAGCTTGATATGAAAAATTAAGTAAAATTGAAATATTTTTTATTGAAAAAATGGAATATTATTTTAACTGATGACAAGAATTTGAAATGACTAAAAATTTCATAGATAAACTAAAAAGATTTTATAAATTGAACTATGAAGAAAAAAACAAATTTCAAAGATATAAACCTTTTAATATAAATTCTATTTCTATTATTGAAGTATTATCTAATTATATAAAAATACCAAATAATCTAAATAGGAATATTAAATGTCCATTACATAAAGAGAAATCTTGAAGTTTTAGAATTTATAAAAATACAAATACATTTTACTGTTTTTGATGTCATAAATGATGATGAGCAGTTGAATTTGTATCTGAAATTGAAAAAATTAGTAAAAAAGAAGCCTATAAAAAATTGGCTAAATTATATTCTAACTATTAAAATATGGATAATTCAGAAAAATTTGCCAAAAGATTGACTGAACTTTCAGAAGAATTAGCAAATAGTTTTGATACTTATGCTTATATTAAATCAGTAGCTAAATATTATTGGATTGAAAAAAGAAAATTCTTTAGACCTCCAGATGTTGCTAACAATTTAATGTGTACAAATAGAGAATTAAATTGATTAAGAGCATATTGAATTATAGCAACTTATGATGATATTTGCTATTATAAAGGTTGAAAAGAATGATGTTTAAATTTATTAGAAGAAGAAAAAATATTATTACCATCTAATAATCCAATTATTGATGAAAATATTAAATATTTAATTGAAAATGTTGCTTGAAATAAGCAAGAAAATATTGATTATTTACATAAAGCTATTTTATATAAATATCTTAATTTAAATGATTTTAATATCCCAGCTATTGTATTTTATGGAGCTGGTTGAAGCTGAAAAGGAACTTTTATATCATTACTTTGAACTATTTTTGGAGAAAATAATGTTTTAGCTAATTTATGACAAAGAGATATATCAGGTTCATTTGATACTTATAAAGGTCAAAAATTAGTAGTAGAATTTGCAGAACTTTCAACTAATAATGCTAACTCAGATTATAAAATATTAAATAAACTAAAAAATATAATTTGAGCCAATAAGATAACTGTAAATGAAAAATGAATACAGCCTTATCAAATTGATAATATTGCTTGGTTTTTTATCTCTAGTAATTCAAATAAACCATTACAACTTGATGATAAAGATAAATGAAATAGAAGATTTACAATTATTAGAAGTATTAATAAATTAATTAATTGAAAAGAGATTAATAAAGCTATTAGAGATATATGAAAAGTACAAGATTATTTAGCTTGGCTTCATCAAGAATATCCTGAGGTATTAAAATATAAAAGATTTGATGCTTTAGATAATCAAGATAAAAGAGAACTTGAAGATAGAAGCCAAAGTGAAGCTAATCAATTTTGGGAATGGTTAGAAGAAAATTATGCTAATTTAGAAATAAAAATTACAAAAGCAGAGGTTGAAGATTACATCAATAAATTTTGCTTTGAAAATAATCAAGATGAAAAAGAGTTTTTAAAATATTTTTGGCATAATTCAAAATATCCAAAAAAGAAAATAAGGATATGAGAAAAAACTTATTATTGAGTTGATAGGAGATAATATAGAACATAGAACATTTTTATAATAAATTGCTATTTATAGCAATGTTCTAGTGTTCTAATAAAATTTCTTTTTAAAGAACTTATAAAAAAATAAACTAAAATTTTATTTTTAATCAAAAATAAATATAATGCCTTGGCAACTTAAAACATAAAATGATAACTAGGCAAAAGGAACTATATAGGGTAGTTCTGACTAAATTTTTGTATTCCTTTTTCTAGGTTTATATGTTTTAGGTTGCACAGGACTATCCTTTTAGTTTGTTTAAAATTTTAATATATAAACAAATACAATTATGAAATCAAAAAATACTAATAAATTTTTTCTTTATGTAAGAAAATCAACAGATACAGAAGATAAACAAATTCAATCTCTTGCTGACCAAGTAAGAGTTATGACTGAAATAGCTCAAAAATTATGAATAAAAATAGTAGATACTTTTCAAGAAAGTATGAGTGCAAAAGCTCCTTGAAGATATAAATTTAATGAAATGATACAAAGAATAAATGATTGAGAAGCAAATGGAATTTTAGCTTGGAAACTTGATAGAATATCAAGAAATCCAATAGATAGTTGAGCAATTCAATATATGCTTCAAACTTGAAAATTAAATAAAATAATAACAAATGATAGAGAATATAATCCATCAGATGCTTGATTATTAATGAGTGTTGAAAATTGAATGAGTAATCAATTTATTATAGATTTAAAGAAAAATGTAAAAAGAGGAATGGATAGTAAATATTTAAAGTGAATTAGACCAACAAGGGTTCCAGTTTGATATTTAAACTCTTTAAGTGAATTTTGAGAAAAGATTATTACAATTGATGAAGAAAGATTTGATATAGTTAGAAAGGCTTGGGATTTAATGCTTTCTTGAAATTATACACCATCAAAAATATTAACCATATTAACTGATAAATACTGATTAAGAACTAGAAAAACAAAAAATAGAGGTTGAAAAAAATTTGTTTATAGCTCAATATATGCAATGTTTCACAATATTTTTTATACAGGATATTATTATCATAATTGAAATTTAATAAAATGAACTCACAAAGCTATGATTAGTTTAGATGAATTTGATAGAGTTCAAATATTATTAGGTAAAAAATGAAATCCTAGAGCAAAAACTTATGATTTTCCTTTTACTGGAATGATTAAATGTTGAGAATGTTGATGCAGTATAACAGCAGAACATAAAACAAAATATATTGCATCTAGCTGAAAAACTCATAAATACATTTATTATCATTGCACAAAAAAAAGAAAAGAATTAAAATGTACTCAAAAAACTATAAGAAGTAATGAACTTGAAAAACAAATTTTAGAAATTTTAAATTTAATTGAAATAAATACTAAAATTAAAGATTGGGCTATTGAAGTAATTAAAAAAGAATTTGATAATGATATTGAACTAAAAATAAAACAAAGTGAGAATATAAATAAAACAATTTTATCAGAAGAAAAGAAGCTAAAAAAATTAACTGACATTTTAATAAATGATTTAATTTGAGATGATGAGTATAAAACCAAAAAACAAGAAATTGAAAAAAATATTTTATTATTAAAAGAAGAAAGAGAAAATATAGATTTGAAATGAAAACAAATTTATGATTTAACAGTAAATACTTTTAATTTTTTAAATAACATTAGTGAAAATTTCAAAAATTGAGATTTAGAAACTAAAAAAGATATATTATCAGCATTAGGTAAGAACTTTATATTAAAAGATAGAAAAATCCTTATGGAGCTTAATCCTTGGTTCAAAGCTATTTATAATAGAAACACTGAAACAAGATGAGGTTTAAATAGGTTAGAAACTCAAAAAAATAGCACTAGTAAAGTAAATACTAGCACTATTTTAGATAATAGTTCTAAATGGTTCTGGATATAGGATTCGAACCTATGATGAGGGATTCAGAGTCCCTTGCCTTACCACTTGGCGAATCCAGAAAAAAAGGGTGAACACAAGGTTCACCCCTACTTTATTATGTAGGGGCAGATCTTGTGTCTGCCCTGTTTTATTTTTCAATAATTGTTTTATAAATTTCAAGATAATCTCACATTTCAACATCTACATCTCATACAAATTTGATTCAACATTCAATTGGTCCTTCTAACTCTTTAACTTCTTCAATTCAAGATTTTAAAGATTCAATTTTTCATTCACCAATTTTAGCTTTTTTTCTAATAACTCTTACTTTTGCTCATTTTTCAATTTTATTTTCATCTTGTAATATAAGACCAAGTATCATAAATTCTTTAGATGTGTAGAATATTCCTCACACTTTAGCTTTACCTAGTTCAATATCAACTTCTTTTGGATCTAACATTCCTGTAACAATTTTTTCAATTTTTTCAGTGATATGATAAATAACTTTTGATTCAATATATTCAACTTTTTCATCTTCTAAAGTTCTTTTAGCAGTTGGAACAATACCAACATTAAATGAAATTAGTATAGCCTTTGAAGAACTAGCCATTATAATATCTGATTCAGTAATATTACCTACTCAAGAATGAATAATTGCAACATTTGTTTCTGGAGTTGATAACTTTTGAAGAGCTACCTTAATTGCTTCTAGACTTCAATTAGAATCAGTTTTAACAACTAATTTTAATTGTTTTAAAGAACCAGCTTTAATTCTAGACATAAGAATTTCTAAACCTGAAACTTCATTTCTTTTTCTAGCAAGAATAATATCTCTATATTCTTCTGCTTTCTTTTTTGCTGTATTAGAATCAACTACTACTTGAACAATATCTCATCCAGAAGCTACTTTATCTAAACCTACAATCATAACAGGATCACCTGGGAAAGCAAATTTAATATTTTTATTTTCATAGTTTTTTAAAACTTTAATTTTTCAAAAACTATCATTACAAACAATATTATCTCATTTTTCCATAGTACCAGTATTTATTAATACTGTTGAAACAGGACCTAATTTAGAATCAAGATGAGATTCAATAATTGTAGCTACTGCTTTTCTATTTTTATTTGCTTTTAATTCTTTCATTTCAGCTGTAAGAAGAATCATTTCTAATAATTCATCAATACCAAAACCTGATTTTGCAGAAACTGGAATCATAGGAGTATCTCATCCCCAATCTTCTGAAGTTAAGCCATTTTCAGCTAATTGACCTTTTATATGATCAGGATTAGCTCATTCTTTATCCATTTTATTAATTGCAACAATAACAGGAATTCATGCTTCTCTAGCATGATTAATAGATTCAACTGTTTGAGGTTTTACTCATTCATCAGCAGCAACAACTAATATAGCAATATCTGTTGCTTTTGCTCATCTAGCTCTCATAACTGTAAAGGCTTCATGACCTGGTGTATCAAGAAAAGTAATTTTTTTACCTTCCTTTTCTACTTGATAAGCTCAAATACTTTGAGTAATTCAACCAGCTTCTCAATCCGTAACATTTGTTGAGATAGATCTAATTCTGTCTAAAAGTGATGTTTTACCATGATCTACATGTCCCATAATACTTATAACTGGCGGTCTTTCTTCTAATTGAGCATCATCATCTTCTTGTAATAATTCAGCTATATTACCAGTTAATAAATCTTCAACTTTTAAACCTGCAGATGTATCTCTTTTTAAAGTAATATCAAAAACTTCAGCAACAATACTAGCAGAATCAAAATCTATTTTTGAATTAATATTAACCATCATACCATTTTTCATAAACTCAGCAATAAGTCTTACTAAATTTACCCCAATTTTTTCTGATAATTCTTTTAAAGTTAATACTTCTCCAACAATAACTTCACCAGTTTTTTGAGTAAGATTTTGTTTAATATCTTCTACTTTTTTTTCTATTTTTTTTGTAGTATTTGTTTTAGCTCTTGAAAAACCATTATCTTGAATTTCATCAAATTTTTTATATTTTCTTCCCTTATTATATGGTTTTAAACCACTATTCTTTTTATTATCATATCTTTTACCAGCACCTCTTCTTTTATCTTGACCAAAATTCTTATTTTTACTACTACTATCTTCTCACCTTATTTTATAAGATGACTTTTCAACAGCACTTTTAGAAGAATTATTCTTACTATCCTTTTTAAAATTTTCATCTCTTCATTTAATAAAATTTTTATTTCATTCATATTTTTTAGTTACCCCTATATTTTGAACAAAAGGTTTTTTTGTAGCTTTTTCAGGTCTTTTATATGATTTATAATCTCCTGATTTTTCTCAATTATTTTTATTACTAGAAAAATTTCCTGATTTATTTTCTCAAGATTCTTTATTAGTATTTGCAAATTTTTTATTTATATTAGCTACTCTTCTGTCAACATTTGCTTGAATTTCTTCAGCAGTTTTAGGTTCACCTGTATTAATAGATTTTTTCTTAACTATTTTTTTAGCTCTAATTTTAAAAGATTTTTTAACTACTGGTTTTTTAGTAGCTTTCTCTTCCTTATTAGTAGCAACTTTTTTATAATAATCATCTACATTATTTTTATCTGATTTGTTTACCATTAATTTTTACTTTATATTTAAATTATAATTCTTAAAAATATAGTCTGTTTTTCTATTTTGTCAAAAAAAAATGAAAAATAAAGTAAAAAACTCTAAAAAAAGTTTTGACATATCTCAGAAATAATTATAATATCAGCACTTTATAAATTATTGTAGACAGTAGGCAACAAAATAAGTCCCACCGAGATAGTAAAAAAGAACAATTTTCTAGAATTACAAAATTAAAGAAAACAAAACCTTTTTTCATTCTCAAATGAAAGAAGGTTTTTTATAAAAATAATTATTATAAAAATGGCTCTTACAAGAACTAAAAAAGAAGAAGTTTTAGCTGCATTAAAAGCTAAGCTAACAGCTGCTAATAGTATTGGTTTTACTACTAATAAAGGATTAACAGTAGAAGAAATTACAGCTCTAAGAGTTAATTTAAGAGAAGTTAATGCTGAATTCCATTTAGCTAAAAAAACTTTTATTAAAATTGCTTTTAAAGATGTTTACAATGTTGAAATTGATGATACATTATTACCAAATCAAATTGCTTTAGTATTATCTAATGAAGATGCTGTTGCTGGTCTTGGTAAAGTTAATGACTTTATGAAAAAAGGTCAACCTGGTGAAGAAAAAATGTCTTGGACTGGTTCATTCTTTGAAGATAAAGTTATGGATGCTGCTGAAACAAAAGAAATTGCTGGTATGCCTTCAAGAGAAACTTTACTATCAAGAATGGTTGGTTCTATGATGTCTCCTCTTTCTGGAATGGCAAGATTTCTTGATGCTGCTGCAAAAGAAGTTGAAGCTCAAGGAAAAGAAAACTTATCACAAATTGAAGTGAAAAAAGAAGAAACTGAAGCTTAATTATAATTTGATATACTGATTTTCTAGAAATAGAAAGTCAGCAATTAACTGTATAATTAGTTAAACTCTGTGTGAGAGTATAATCACACATTTAAATATATTTATAAAATAATAAAATTATTATGGCTGATTTATGTAAAAATGCTGCAAGCATTATGGATTTAGTTAAAGAACTATCTATTGTTGAATTAAACGATTTAGTTAAAGCTATGGAAGAAGAATTTGGTGTTTCTGCTGCTGCTCCAGTTATGGTTGCAGGTGGTGCTGAAGGTGGAGCTGAAGAAAGCTCAACTAAAACTGTTGAATTAAAAGATGCAGGTTCATCTAAAATTGCTGTTATTAAAGTAATTAGAGAAATTACTGGTCTTGGATTAAAAGAAGCTAAAGGTTTAGCTGATAATGGTGGTGCAATTAAAGAAAATTGTGAGATGGCAGAAGCTGAAGAAATCAAAGCTAAATTAACTGAAGCTGGTGCTACTGTTGAATTAGTATAATTCATAAAAACTTAAAATTAATTTTTTAAGTTTTTTTTTGCCTTATTTTTTAAAATATGTCAAGGTATTTTATTAGATTATTTTGAATTTTTATGTTAATATATCTTTAAATAAAACTTTTAAATAATGTAAATGAAACAAATACAAAAACTTTTCTATATGACAATAGCTTTTCTAATCTGATTAGAAGAGGTTTTTGCTAGACTAACATGAAATAGTGAAATTGAATATAACTCAGCCTTATATAATCCTGATTTTCAAAGAGTAGAAGAATCTTTAGGATTTGTTGATACTTTAAAATATTATACTATTAATGCTATAAAATTATTTTTTATTGTAATAGTTTTAGTTTTAATTTATAAATTAATTAAACTATCTTTTGAACTTTATTATTCAAAAAATTTAAGATATTTAAAAGTTACTCTTCCAAGAGCAGATTCAAAATTAGATAAAGAACAAGCAACTAAAAAAGATTTCAAAGAAAAAGCAGGTATAATGTCTATGTTCTATAAAGCTATTCATAAATTAGCTGAAGCTTGATTAAAAGATACTTTGCTTAACTGAATTTTTGGACATTCAAAAATATCTCTAGAACTTGTTTATGATAAATGACAAGTAACTTTTTTCATAATTACATATAAAAACTATGTAAATCTAATATCTCAACACTTAACTTCAATGTATAATAATGCAGAAATTATTATAGTTGATCCAAAAAAAGATTATGTAAATTTAAAAAAACCAGGATATAAAATAAGAGCTGCTTCATTATGAAAAGAACATGATGATGTTTTCCCAATTAAAACTTATAAATATTTAGAAGATGACCCATTAAACAATTTTATTAATGTTTTTGGATGATTAAATAAAACTGACTCTGCTGTATATCAAGTAGTAATTAAACCAGAGTGATCTAGTTGGAATAAAAAAGCTAAGAAAGCAGCAGCATTAGTAGCAAAATGACAATATAAAAAATGAAGAAATAATATTTTAAGTTTTTTATGGAAACCATTTTGATTTCTATTTAATCCTATTATTGCATTAGTTCAATGATCTGATTCTATGATTGCAAATGGGAATAATGCACCTTGAGCTAGTGAATGAGATTCATATAAAATCTTCAATCAAGCAGAAACAGAAAGTCAAAAACTTATGTGAGAAGCAGCAGCTCAACCTGCTTTTGAAACTTCAATTAGAATTTTAGTTTCTTCACCAGAATACAAAGACTGTGAACAATGAGTTCATTCTATAGTTGCTGCTGCATCAATTTTTACAGATGAATATAATAATTCACTGGATAATCCTCAAATGCTGGAAGATGCTTTTCCATATGTTTTTACACCAATTAGACATTTTGCATTTAAACATAAATTAGTTGGTTTTTTACAAAATATATCAATATTTTCTGCTGATGAGGTTTCTACTATGTACCATTTTCCAGATATAACATATAATAAATCTCCTCTTATTAATTGGTTAGAATATAAAAAATTACCTGCTCCTCATAATTTAAAAACTCCAAAAATAAAAACTATTCTTCCAGAAAAAGATAAATTTGGAAAAGTTAAAAATGTTCATAGACACTTATGAGGTTTCCCTGTTTATAAAGATTGAGTTTTACTTGGTTGGAATGAATATAGAAATAAAAAAACTCCAATTTATTTTGATAAATGAGATAGATCAAGACATCATTATGTAATTTGAAAATCTGGTTGAGGTAAATCAGTATATATTGGTTATCTTGCTAGACAAGATCTTCGGAATTGAGAATGACTTTGTGTAATTGATCCACATGGAGATTTAGTAGAAGATGTACTAAGTTTTGCTCCAAAAGAGAGAGCAAAAGATACAATCATTTTTGACCCATCTGATGATCAAAGACCAATGTGACTTAATATGTTAGAAGTACTATCTACTGATTCTGAAATTAGAAAAAGAGAAATGGATAGAGCTGCTATGGATGCTACTGAAATTTTTATTAAAATTTTTGGTGATGAAATATTTGGTCCAAGAATCCAACATTACTTCAGAAACTGATGTTTAACTTTAATGGAAGATGAAGAAGATGGTGGTACAATTATTGATGTTCCAAGATTATTTACAGATGAAGCATTTTTAAAATTTAAATCTTCAAAAGTAAAAAATCCAGTTGTAAAATCTTTTTGGGAACATGAATATGCAAATACTTGAGATAGAGAAAAACAAGAAATGATACCTTATTTCTCTTCTAAATTTTGACCATTTGTAACTAATACAACTATTAGAAATATTATTGGACAACCAAAATCAGCCTTTAATATTAGAGATATTATGGATAATCAAAAAGTATTATTAGTAAATCTTTCTAAAGGTAAAATTGGTGCTCTGAATGCTCAATTACTTTGATTAATATTTGTTTCAAAAATTAATATGGCTGCTATGGCTAGAGCTGATATGGATGAAAAAGATAGAAAAGATTTTTATCTTTATGTTGATGAATTCCAAAATTTTGCAACAGAAACTTTTTGAGAAATATTATCAGAAGCCAGAAAATATCATCTTGCTCTAATTATGGCCCATCAATTTATTGCTCAAATATGAGGAAATGGTGCTAAAAAATGAGATAAACCTTCTATTAAAGATGCAGTATTTGGTAATGCAGGTACTATTCAATCTTTCAAAGTAGGTGCTGATGATGCTGAATATATGGAAAAAGAATATGCTCCAGTTTTATCTCAACAAGATATTATTGGTATTGCAAATTTTACAACATATGTTAAACTAAATATTGATAACTCTTCTTCTAGACCATTTGATATAAAAACAATATGGGATAATAATTATAAAAATGAAAAAATTGCTTGAGTTATAAAAGAATATTCAAGAAGAAAATATGGTAGAAAGAAAAAATATGTTGATATGGAAATTGAGGCAAGATTAGGTATTATGCCAGAATAAAATTAAATAAAAATTATGATAAAAAAAATATTAAATACTCTATTAATAATAACTATGTTATTTTCATTTGGGATAATATCAGTTAATGCTGCTTGAAGTACTGGTGATGCTGGAGTTTCAACTAACCAATATGATCAAAGACTTGATTCTAATAATAGAACACAAGATAATTGATTAACTAATTCTGCATTAGATAAACTATGAAATTGAGATGAAGATTTTATAAAAACAGATGTAAAATGAGAAGCTTGAATATATTATCTTATATTAAAAGTAGCTCAATCTCTAAAAAATATATTTTTAGCACTTGCATCTATATATCTTTTAATAACTGTTCTAAAATTATTATTTGCAGAATGATCAAGTGATGATGAATGGGAAAAATTTAAAAAATGATTTAAGTGGATAACAGTTTGAATTATTGTTATGCAAATTGCATACTCTTATGTTGCAACAATTTATAATAGACAAATAGGTTCAGAAATTGCAGGGTGACTTGTTGCTAATATAGTAGATCCATTAATTAAATTACTTGAAACTGCTGCTGCTTTCTTTTTTATATCAGTAATGATATTTTCATTTTATAAAATGGTAACTGCATGAGGAGATGAAGAAAAAGCAAAACAATGAAAAATGTCAATTCTACATGCCTTTATTTGATTTATAGTTATTAAGTTATCATCATATATAGTTTCAGCTACATATTCAAAAACTCTATGTAGAGTAGATTGAGTAAGTTGTAGTAATGAAAAAGACTTAAGTGATTGAGCTCAAATTATATTTACAGTAATTAATTGGTTAAATTGATTTGTATGAATTGCTGTAGTATTAATGATAATATTTGCAGGATCTCAAATTATTTTTTCTAACTGAGATGATGAAAAGATTAAAAAAGCTAAAAAATCTATACTATATATAATTATATGAATAGTTCTACTTATAATGAATTATCTTATATTAACTTTTTTCTTAACTCCTGAATTAACTAAATAATTATGAAAAAAATAATAATAAAATTACTAATAATAATCTGATTAATTTCATCAATATTTATAATAAATGTAAATGCTTGAGCAATTAATATATGAGATATTGATACTTGAAAAATTACAAGTGTTGCAATAGATAAAACTTGAGATTCTGATTTAGTTGGTGCTGCTAATGATTTGTGATTTTCTCTACTTAAAACTGCAAAAGTTATATTACAAGCTCTTCTTGTAGTATATATAGTTTATGTTTGATGAAAAATGATAATGTCTATGTGAGCTGATGATTGAGAATTAACTAAAGCAAAATCTCAACTTCGGTATTCTCTTATTGCTATTGTCTTTATAAATGTTCCTTGAGTAATATATGAAGCTATTACATTTCCAAATTGAAATAAAACTATTTCATGATGAGCATGATGATTTACAGACCCAAATGCTAGAAATATATTATTAAATATGGATTTGTTTAAAAATTGATTTCTTGCTAATATAATTGATGCAATAGAAGTATTTATATTTGTAATTGCTGTTTATGTGATAATTATGGCTGGTATCAAAATGATGACTGCTAGATGAAGAGATGAGAAAATCAAAGAAGGTAAAGAAAAATTACTATATTCTATATTTGCAATAATTTTTGTTGGTTTTATAGAAGCTTGGAAACAAGTTGCAATTACATGAAAAATTTCAGGTTGACCTGGCTCAGCTCAATATATTTTTTCAAAAGCAATAGATATGGCTTTACTTTTTGCATGACCAGTAGCAATGATTTTCTTAACTTATGCTTGATATATTTATATAACAGCAAATTGAGATGATGAAAAAGTAAAAAAAGCAAAAAGTATTATTATAAATACATTAATTGCTACATTACTGTTATTAGTAATGGTAACATTCTTAAATGATTTAACTACTTTAATATAAAATAAATATGAAAATTATTGCAAAACTATTAATAATAATATCTCTATTTTGATTAATATGAAATATTTCTAATACATATGCTGAATGAGATAATGTAGTTGAAGTTACTGCTAAAGTTCCCTGAGCTAATTGTGTTTTTGACTGAGAAAAAAATCTTTATGTATGTACTACTGAAAGATGATTTTGAGCTATAATGCAAGTTATGTGACAAATGATAAAATATTTTACTTTTATAGCATGACTATTTTCTGTTTTAGCTCTTGTTGTATGATGAATAATGTATTCAATGTGATGAGCAAATGAAGCAATGAAAACAACTGCAAAAGATTATATACAAAAATCATTATTATGATTAATTGTGTTACTTCTTAGTTGAACAATTCTATATATGATAGCTCCTTGGGTTTATGTATAAAAAACAAAAAAAGATAGATTTAATTAAAATCTATCTTTTTATCTTTCATATTTATTTTGTAAATCCATAAGATTTATATCATAGACAACTGGACGTCCATGTGGACAAGTTGCTGAATAATCTAGAACTGAATCATTAAGTAATTTATTCATTTCAAAAAGACTTAATTTATGTCCAAATTTAATTGCAGATCTACAACTAGTATAAGCAAAAATTTTATTTCTTACCTCCTCTAGAGTAAGACTTTTTTTATTTCAAAGTTCTCATATGTCTATAATAACACCTTCTATAATATTTGATATTCTTTCTTTTTTGATAAAGTCTGGTATAGCATTTATCATTAAAATCCCACTTGACAATATTTCTAACTCAAATCACATTTCCTCAAATATATTTATATATTTGTCTACAATGTCTAGTTCATTTTGAGATAAATTAATTGATTCTCAAATTAATAATCATTGAGTTTTTCACCTATATTGATTATTAACTAATTTTTCATAAATAACTCTCTCAGCCAAAGCATGTTGATCTAATATAGTCATTCAGTCATCAGTTTGAACAATAATATAGGAATTATGCATTTGTCATATAATTTTTCAAAGAGGTGTTATTGATAAGTCTCAAGTTTCAGGGTGAACACAAGATTCACCCCTACTAAATTCTGTAGGGGCAGTACCTTGTGTCTGCCCTATTATTTTTTCAGAAAAATTAAAAGCATCTTTTATTTGTCATTGATTAGGATTTGGAGAAGTATTTTTATAAGGTGAATATGATTTAAATTTTGTTCATGAACCTGTGTAGTATTGTTGTTTTTCAGGGTGAACACAAGATTCACCCCTACCAAATTCTGTATGGGCAGTACCTTGTGTCTGCCCTTTAATATTATTTACACTCAATAAACTCACACTATCCAATTTATCTTGTATAGCATGATATATTCCTCTAAAAATAGTAGATTCTTGTGCAAATCTTACTTCTAACTTTCTAGGATGAACATTTACATCTACTTGTGTTGGATCTAAATCAATATTCAAAACATATCAACAATGCTGTCAATGTGGTATAAATCTATTATAAGCATCTTTTATTGCTTTAAAAATAAGTGGTGATTTGATTATCCTATTATTTACAAAAAGTGCTTGCTTTTTATTAGACCCAAAACTAACCTTTGGATCACTTATATACCCAGAAATATTTATTCAAGACATTACAAAGTCTATTTTTAGTAAGTTATTAGAAAATTCTTCACCATAAATATTATAAATTCTTGTTTGTAAATCTTCTCAAGCCCTAAATTTAAAAACACTTTTTCAGTCATTAATTAACTCAAAGGCAATTTTAGGATAACTTAAAGCTATTTGCTTTAAAAAATCTGAAATATATGCATACTCAGTTCTAGGTTTTTTAAGATATCAAAGTCTTGCTGGAGTATTATAAAATAAATCTCTAACAATAATTTTAGTTCAAGTTTCACAAGGATATTCTGACAGATCTGATTCAATTCAATCTATTACTTCTAATTTATATCAAAAATTTGAATTAGCTGTTTTTGATATTATTTGAAATTTTGAAACTGATGAAATAGAAGCAAGAGCCTCTCATCTAAATCCAAAAGTCATTACATTATATAAATCTTTCAAAGATTTAATTTTTGAAGTTGTATATTTTTGAGTAACTATTTTTAAATCATCTTTTTCAATTCATTCTCAATTATCTGTAATAATTATTTCTTCTATTCAACCTTCTTTTATTTCAACCTTTATACTAGTTGCTCATGCATCAATAGAATTTTCAACCAATTCTTTTACAACAGAAAAAGGTCTTTCAACTACTTCTCCTGCTGCTATTTGATTAGCTAAGACTTTATCTAATTTTATTATTTTTGACATAAATAAATATTAATTAATACTTTTAATAAGTATATTTATTTCAAAAATTTAAGCAACAAAAAAAATCCCTTCTCTAAGAGAAAGGGATTTTTTTATATAAATCTAAGTTTTATATAAGATATAATAACTAAAAATTAGTTACTTTCATTATATTCACCTAAATCAAGAATACTATCATTGTTAGTATTATAAGTAGAACCATCAAGAGTATAAGTTATACCTTTTTTAACAATTCTGATTTCAGCATTATCTTCTGAAACTTTAAATTCAAATTCATCATCATTATTAAGTTTATAATCTGCTTCTGTAGCATCATCTAAATTTAATATAGTATCTGTATCTCCATTAACAACAGTAACATTATCATCATTTCTAACAATAACACCTGAACCTGAAACAGCAGTTTCAATTTCAATACTATTAACAATAACATCATCATCATCAAAATGATTATTACCTTTATCAATTGTAAATCTAATTTTAGCATATTTATCATCAGTACCTAATCTATCTGTAACAGCAATAGATACTAAAGCAGGAACAATAGCTAATTCTTCACCAGTTGCAGTACCAGAATCAGTTATATCAGTAATATCATCTCCAGATTCTTTACCTTCAAAATCAAAAGAACCTGTGTTATATAAAGCAAATATAGAACCTGTACCAACATAACCTGCATCTTCATCACCTTCAGTACTATAAGTACTTACATCAGCAACTAATATAGCATCAATAGAGTTAGTTGTATTAGCTAAAACTTGATCTTCATCAAAAGTAATAATTGTTTGAGAACCAGAAGCTGAAACATCACCTTCATCAACAAGAACATTACCTTCTCCATCTTCTATTCTAACATTAGAATAAGCTTCAGCAAATCCTGAACCAGTAGTTGCAAATTGAAGATTTTTAATTTTAATATCTTCATATTCAGCTTGTAATTCAACTTCAGCTAAAACAACTGAATCTGTACCAGCAAGAACAACATCTTCAAATGCATCTTCATTATCACCATTTTTAATAACTTTTACTAACATAGTACCTCTATCTCTAAGAGTAGTAGTAGTAGAAATTTCACCAGTAACAACTTCATCAACTGAAATATCATTGTTTTCAGAATCTTTTAATGTAGCTTCAGCTACTTTAATAGCAATAGAACCTGTAGCTCCATCTTTATCTTTTAATACAGCTGTTAAAAGAACAACAATATCATCAGAATTAGCAGCAATAACTACATTATCAGTAAAATCAATAGAGTCTGCATCAATATCAGCATCAAAAGTTTGACCTCCAATATTTAATGTAGCAGATTCAATAATATCATCTAAGTCTCAAGTATAAGTTGAAACTCCAGCTCTATCAAATTTAATATCTTTAATTTCAACTGAACCAGCATCACCAGTAGATAATTTACCTTTAAATAATACAGTTTCAACACCATTAGCTAGAACTAGTTCTCTATCTACAACAGTAGTTTTAACTAATTTCATACTAGCAGTATCAATATCAATAGTTTTTGTATTATATGTAGTAGCAGATAATACTTCATCTAAATTATTTAAACTTGTATTATAATCTACATCATCTTCTTCATCATGAACTTCTGTAATTTTAACTTCAAATTTTAATTGTTCATCTTTTTTAGCTTCTTCTAAAACATCAAAAGTTAAATCATAACTTAAAGAATCATTAGCATTAAGAGTAATGTCTGTCCATTTAAATGTAACAGTTTTATCTTGATCATTATCAGAAACAACTTCATCTTCTTCTTTACCATCTAATTCAATTTTATCTAGAATTTCAAGAACACCTGAATTAGATAAAGATTCAACTTCAACAGTAATTTCTTCTAAAGTATATTCACCTCCAGTAGAAGCAATATTTAAAGTACCTACTTTTACTTCTTCAGCAGCAGGAGCAGCCTCATCAATATCAGATCTATCAAAAGATACATTAATTTCAGAACCTTCAATAGTTTTTGCTTCAGCAATATCTACACTATTATTAGTAGTAAAAGCTTCAACAGCAGTAACCATATTACTTGTTTTACCTACAGCATAAATACCATCTGTTGGTAAAGTAAATTCAATAGTTTCACCTACACCTGATTTTAAAATACCTTTTAATTCTACATCAATTTCAGTATCAGCAGCTAATTCATAATCTAAAGGAACTACTAATTCATCATCTGAATTAAGTGTTAAATTAGATGCAACTTTTTCACCTTCAATGTATAAAGATAATTCACCAAAATCATCAGCATCAACTGAACCAGTTTGTTCTAAAGTAATTGTTTTAATAATAACATCTTCATTATCATTTTTTTCTTCAATAGAAAAACCAGCTAATTTAACTTCTTCACCAATAACAACATCTTGGTTAGCAGTATCATCAGAAATTTCTAATTTAGCAACAGTAGAGAAAACAGCAGGAACTAATAATGCTCCAACTAAATCTTCACCTTTAACATCACTTGAAGCTTCAATATCAACTAATTTTACTCCATAAGTAGCATTTTCTGTTCAATCAGAAGTAATTTTACCAGCAATTGTTAAAGTCATAGTTGTACCAGCTTCAACAACAACATCATTATCAAAAGAGATTTCTCTTTCAACTTCTGTGAAGTTTTTAGTTTTAGAAACTTTTTCTCCAATAGAATTATAAACAGCAACATTATCTAAATTTCTATAATCTCCTAAACCAATAAAGTTTAAAGTAAGATTTTTTAATGTTACATCTTCAGAACCAGCTTTTACATCAAATACTAATAAAGTAGTTCTATCTGTGTCAGCTTGAGCAAGTCCATCAGCTGGAGTTTCTGGATTTAAAGAAACAACTAATTCATCATCTCCTGAAACAGTAATTGTATCAGTAGCTTCATCAGCATCAGTAGCTTCATCAGCATCAGTAGCTTCATCAGCATCATCTTCATTTAAAATATCATCAAGATTAAAACCTAAATCATCTTCATCTTCGATTTCAGCAGCTTGATTAATAGCTTCAGCAGCCCAAACAAACATAGTTCCTCTAGTAGCAGAAGTATCATAATCAGAAAAAGCTTCAGCTATACCTGCTTCAACAGCAGCTTCAACATAAGCAGCTCTCCAGTCAGTATTAGCTGATTTAGCAATACCTCTAGCTTGCATAACCATTTTTAAAGCTTCAACTTTAGAAACATTATCATCTGGTCTAAAATTTTCATTAGAAGCAATAAAACCAGCATTTAATGCAGCAACTGCATATTTACATGCCCAATCTGAATCAGCAATATCAGCAAAAGGACTTGTACAAGAACCTTCTGAAGCAACTTTATCAGATAATTTAATCATTACTTTCAAAGCTTCTTTTCTTTGAATAGTATCATTTAGTCTGTAAGCAGATGGATTTGCTGATTGATCAACAATAACCATAGCTTCAGCTAAAGTATTAGCAGCATCAACATCATTCATTAATGCAGCAGACACTCCAGCAGTAGAACCAGCAGTTGTTAAAACAAGTGCAGTAGTTAATACAGCTGAAGTAACTTTTTTAGCAAAAGTACTCATAGTATATCTATAAGTTAATATATAAAATATTCGTTATCTACCTTTAAAGATAACTAAAACAGTTAAAGCCTTAACCCTTGTTATTTTATACAACAGAGGGGAAGAATTTATAAATGGAAATATCTCTTTTGTCCTACAGACATTTACTCTTATACTAAGAGCAAAGTGTACTAAGATTTAGAATTAATTCAAAATCTTAGTACAATGTAGCTTTCTTGCTCTTTGTAAAAGAGTAAGATACAGAAAGAGATATAATAAGTTTTCCTTTTATAAACTAATCTCCTATTTTATATATAGGCCTTTCATAATATGTTAAAGATCTCTTTTTTTATTATGGAACTAGTATATTAGTTTTAAAGCCATATGTCAAATATAATATATTATTTTCACAGTTTATTCGCATAAAAAAAATCTCTTATAAATAAGAAATTTTTATCCTCAACTAACTGTATCTGCTAAATTCATTATTGGTTGCATTATAGCCATAGCTATAGAACCTACAGCAACTGCTAAGAATACAATAATAATTGGTTCAAGTAATTTATTTAATGTAGTAATTATATTATCTACTTGTTCATCATAGAAATCTGCTACTTTTAATATAGTACTATCAATATTCGCAGTTTCTTCTCATACTTTTATCATTTGAACCATCATTGATGGAAAAAGTTTATCTCAATCAATTGATTCCCAAATTTTTATTCATTGTTGTATATCTTCTCTAATTAATAAAATTCTTTGCCTATATACTTCATTACCTACTCAAGTAGCTACAATATCAAAAGCTCAAACAATTGATACTCAAGAACTAATTAATCAAGAAATTAATCTTGAAAATTTTGATAAAATTAGTTTCTGATTAAGTGATCAGAATATTGGTACATTAAGCATAATTTTATCAAATAAATATTTACCTCATGCAGTTTTTTTCCATATTTTAATTGTTAAATATATTGAAAATACAATAAAAACTAATATTATCCAATAAGCTGCTAAAAAATCTGAAACTGCAATTAATGTTTTTGTTGAAGTAGGTAGTGATGATTTATCTTCAAAAATTTCTAATAATTTAGGAACTACTTGTACCATCATAATTCAAATAACAACCAAAACTACAACAATAATAAAAGATGGATAAATCATGGCTGATTTCAATTTTCAAGAAATTGAAGAAATTTTTTCCATTTGATTAGCTAAATCAAGCAAAACAGTATTTAATTTTCATGTTTTTTCTCAAGAACTAATAATTCACACCTCTGATTCATTAAAAGAACCTGGATATAATTCTAAACATTCAGATAGTGTTTTTCATCACCTTAGTTCAACCATAAAAACTCATAAAATCTTTTTAAGTACAGGATTTTTTTCTTGTTCTTCAAGAACTTGCACAGATTTAACAAGACTCATTCAAGCATTTGTCATTGTAGCTAAAAGACGATAAAAGATTAATTTATCTTTTACCTTAATGTTTTGCATACCAACAAGTGATTCATTTATCTTCTGTATTAAAGTTTTATTTTCCATATTTTATAATTATTTTTATTATCCATTTTGTGTTTTTGCAACTCTATAAACCTCTTCTAAAGAAGTATGTCAATTTAATGCTTTAATTATTCAATCTTGCTCAAGAGAAATCATTCAATCTTTTATTGCCTGTTTATTGATATTAAAAGCTGATTGTCATGATAAAATCATCTCTTTAACACCTGAACTAATTTGCAATACTTCATATAATCATAATCTTCATTTATAACCCGTTTCTTCACATTTCTCACATCAAACAGCTTTATAGAAAATTGGATTTTTAAGTTTTTCTCATACTCTAGAAATTAATTCATCTTTTGGAGTTATATTAATAGCTTTTTTAACATTAATAAGCGTTTGCTCTCATATATCCTTCATAGAAACCTTTTGTTTACAATAAGGACATAATCTTTTTATTAATCTTTGCGCAATAATCGCATTCAAAGAAGCTGGTATTAAAAATGGCTGTACTCACATATTAAGTATTCTTGTGATAGTTTCTGCTGCACTATTAGTATGTATTGTAGAAAAAACTAAATGACCTGTAAGAGAAGCTTCAATAGCAATATCAACAGTTTCTTTATCTCTCATTTCCCCTACCATTATAATATCTGGATCTTGCCTTAAAGCTGTTCTAATACCATAAGCAAAAGTATAACCAATATCAGGATGAACTTGTGATTGATTAATTCAATCAACTTGATTTTCAACTGGATCCTCTAAAGTCATTATATTAACATCAGGTTTATTCAGCATAATAAGTGAAGAATAAAGAGTTGTAGATTTACCAGAACCTGTAGGACCTGATGTAAGAATAATTCAATTTGGTTGACTAATAGCATGTTTTATAATTTCTCCATTTCTTCATTCAATTCAAAGACTTTCTAATTTTGGTATTTCTTTAGATTTATCTACAATTCTCATTACAATTTTTTCTCAATGAACAGTAGGCAATGTAGATACTCTAAGATCTACTGGTTTTCATCATATAGTATTACTAATTCTTCAATCTTGTGGAATTCTTGATTCATCTATTTTTAAATCAGACATAATTTTAAACCTAGCGACAATACCTTGATGTAAAAAATTTTGATATTCTAATATTTCAGCTAAATCTCAATCTCTTCTATATCTAAGTCTAACATAAGAACTAAGAGGTTCAATATGTATATCTGATGCATCTCAAAGAACTCAAGCTAAAATCATTTTATCACAAATAAGAGGAATATCATCTCATTTGTAAACCAGCTCTTTTAATTCTTCAACAATTGATGTATAAGTATTAGTCATTTTTTTCCTTTTTTACTTGTATAGTTTTTTTATATTTATTATAATTTTCTTCTGAAACATTTTTTAAATCTGTTTCTAATATATTATTTATTTTATTATCAAATATATATTTTATTGATTGTGCCTTTCTATAAACATTACCTAAATCTTCATTTAATTTTTTTGTATTAGATAAGTCCTTAATATCTTTTTTTAGATTATTTAAATAATTATTATATTTATCTAATTCTTTTAATGATAATAATCATTTTGCAGATAATTTTGAAGCATTATTTTTTCAAAATTTAATTGTACTTGTAAAAGTTTTTGTTAAAAGATTATACTCAAATAAAACATTTTCTATATACTTCTTAGTTTTATATTTTTCTAATCCTTTTACATAAAATTTTAAATCAATATTAATTTCATATTTTTCTAATGCTTGATCATTTTTAATAAAATTAATAAATGTTTCTCATTTATCATAAGAAATAGGATTAAAAGAAGAATCAATATAATCATTTAATTTAATATTTTCAATATCTATAATTAGGTTATTAAAAATATCTTTTTCTCATAAAAAATATCTTGGTAAGTTATAAAAATCATTTTTAATAACTAATCATTCTTTATTAGTATATGTTTTTTTTCTATTAATCTCTTTAATTTTAATATCATCTCATAATTCTGTAAAGCTTATATTTCATACATTTTCAATATAATAAATAAAATCAATTAAACTTTTTTTGTTTCATACTAAAGTAAGTGGTAATTTGAAACTATAAATTTCACCATCTTCTTGATTTATTTTTTTATTTTTTTCTAATATAAGTGCTGGTTTTTCTAAAGTAAGTTCTCAAATTCAAATAGTTCAAATATATTCTAACTTAAAATTATGAATTATTTTTTCAATATAATTTATAAATTTAAAATCTGTTAATCACTTTTCTTGTAAGTTTGAATCTGATTTATAATATGGTAATATATTTTCTATTTTCTCTCTTACTTTTGATTTAGATAATTCTAACTCTTTTTCTTTAATCTCTTTTTCTTTCTTAATTATAAATTGTTTATAACTTCAACTTCAATTATTTATAAGATTTGAATTATAAATTCATTTGAAATCTTTAGAAGGATTATTCAAAATATTTTTTAAATATTCATTATCTTCTTTATTACTTTTTACAAGATTACTTTTAAACTTATCAAACTCTAATCATTTTTCTAATAATTTATTATTTTCAGATTGTAATATATTAAGATTTTCTTTTTTTAATTCTACCTCAAAAAACTTAGGTAAAAAATAATTAATTATTAAAACTATAAAAATTAAAAATATTGCTATATTAAATATTAAAGCTTGAATTATTCATTTTGGAATTGTTGTTTTTTTCATTTTTATTTATTTTGTGATGAAATATTATTATTGATATATTTTAATTTTAATTTAAAATCTGTTTTTCTAGTATAACCATTATTATCAACAATTTCTACAAAGTTAAATTTTTTAGGTTTTTCTAAAATTAGAAATTTAGGATTTTCTTGTTTTTCAATAAAATTAATAAAGCTACTTGCAACTGATATTGATGTTCAGTATACCTTATCTAATCATTTATTTTTTCAAGAATATCAAAGTATGTTTCAGTCCCAAACACCAGAATAAGCACTACATTCCATTGTTATTTCATTTTCAACATTTATATTTAAATCTATACATTTTATTCTTGTCTTATTTAAAGGAGAGAAATCATTTTTCATCTTATCAAACTCAGATAATATATCTAAAACTCTTAATTTATCTTTTGTTTTATTTATAAGAAAAGAAACTTCTTTTGAATCAATAAACCTTAAATTCTTAAATATTGACTCAATCAGTGGTAAATTTTGATTATAATAATCTTCTTCTAATTTTTTATTTAATTTTTCATATTCAATTGTCAATGCTGAAACAGAAGAACATCCATCAATATATCATTTATCATCAACTAATATATCACAAATAGGTGTTAAATAACTAACATTATTAATACTTTCATCATTTTGAATATAAATATATGCTCCAAAAATCATAAAAAATAATAAAATAATCATATTAACAAAAGTAAAAAAATTACTTGTTGTTGAAATATAATAAGTAGTATCTTTATTTTTCTCTTTCTCTATTCATTTAATCTCCTCCTTAAGTTTTTCATCAACTCAAAATTCATCAAAAATATTTGTTGAATCAATATTAACATCCTTTTTTTCTCACATAATTTTTTATTTTAAAAATAATATTACTTAAATAATATCATATATATTAAAAAAAACAAAAAAAATCTCTAGACATTAAGTCCTTTTTTTCTCTAATATATTAATTAATTCTCCTCAAGCAGTTTTTCTAATTTTAATATTACTTGGAAAAGCATTATAAAAGACTTCTCACCATGAAGTTGTGAAAATCCTATCATCTAAAAATATAACAATTCAAGTATCAGTTTTTGTTCTAATTAACCTTCAGAAACCTTGTTTAAGTTTTAAAATAGATTTTGGAACCCCATATTCCATAAATGCATTTTTAAATAAAGTAGACCTTGCTTGAAAAATAGGATCTGTAGGAACCATAAATGGAACCTTATGAATTACTAAATATTTTAAATCAGATCAAGGAATATCAATTCATTCCCAAAAAGTATCTGTTCAAACTAGTATAGAATTATCAGCATTTTTTTTAAATGTTTCTATTAGTTTATGTTTTCATCATCAAATAGATTGAGCATAAATATTAATCTTTTCTTTTTTTAGTATAGGAGCTAGTCTGGAATAAGTTTCTTTTATAGCATAAAAAGCTGTAAATAAAACCAAAACATTTCATCTGACAACCAAAAATAAATCTTGTAGAAAATCAATAACAAAACTTAAGTTATTCTTTACAGAACCTAAGTCATCTGGTATAAATAAAAGTGCTTGTTTTTCATAATCAAAATCACTTTCTAATGTTTTAAAACTAAAATCTTTTAAATCTAACATTTTAGAAATATAGTCATAACTTTCACCAATTTTCAGTGTTGCACTTGTTAATATACAAGTATTTAATTTTGTCCATAATCTTGAATCTAGGTACTCTCAAACATTTAATCTAGTAAATTCTAATATTATTCATCATCTTCTTTCATTATAAGAAACTAACTTTATATATTTATTTTTGTCATCTTTGTCTAGCAGTGTTTTTATAATCTTCATTACATCCTCAAGAAATCTTAATTCTCTTCAAATAGCAGAATATACATTATCAGGAGCAATAGAGAACTGATCAATAAAGTCAGTAATTTTAAGTAAAAATATATTAGATAATTCTTTTTTGTCTATTGCGTCTACATTATCATCATAAAAATCTTCTTTTATTAATAAATTTGGATATTTATCATCACTTTTAATTTTTCTATTTAAGTATAATTGAAAAGTATCAAAAATAATTCACATTTCAAAAATCAATTCATCTGTCTTTTTTTGTAATCATCAAAGTACAAATTTATTCTTTTTTAAAATTTTCTCTAAAGAAATTAAATTTTTCTCAAAATCTTTTAAACAAAATCATTTCTTTAATGAATTAGTAACAACATCTTCCAAAGTATGTGCCTCATCTAATACTAAATTTTCAACTTTTCATAAAATTGAATTATCTCAATCAATATCTTGAAATAAAATATTATTATTAATAATTACAATATTTGCTTTCTTTACATTCTTTCTAGCATTAAGTGCAAATTCATAGTTAGAAAAAGAATTCTCCTTAGAAAATGTAAAATAATCACTTGAATTTATTTCATTCAAAAAAGTATATTCTACACCAAAATAATCTAGTTCATCTAATTCTCAACTTTTGGAATTAAGCAACCAAAATAATATTTTTAAAATAAATGAGCTTTCCTTCTTATCAAGTTTATCTTTATCTCATATAAAATTAATAAAAGAAGAAACACTTAAATAATTATTTTTTCATTTTAACTTACAATAAGAAAAATCAACTCAAATATTATCAGATAAAAATTTTAAATCTTTAAAAAATATTTGATCTTGAAGTGCTTTAGTAGATGTTGAAACATAAACTTGTTCTCAAGTTTTTATTGAATGAATTATTGAAGGTAATAAATAAGCAAAAGTCTTTCAAACTCCAGTTGGAGCTTCAATAACTATTTTTTCTTCTTTTTCAAAAGATTGTGAAACATAATTAGACATTTTTTCCTGATTTTCTCTCAATTCAAGTTCAGGGTTATTTTTTATAAAATCTTCTATATTTGATATTTCTATCTCTGAATCTATATTTCTTTTTAAAATACTTGATTTTGAAGGTATTATTTTAAGTAATTCTTTTATAAAGTCAGATGGTGAAATTAATTCACTTTTATTATCTAACATTTTATTATAGACAAAATTAAAACTTTTGTCTGATGAATTATTAGCTATATATTCAAAAAATAATCTTTTTTTAGTAGACATTTTCCTAATCTTGTCTACTATTATTTTAAAAAGTTCAACAGTTGCAAGTGTATCTTCTAATGCCCTATGAGCTCATTCTAATTTTATTCAAAGTGATGTAGCTAAATATTCCAAACTAAGAGATTTTTCATCAGAAAATAAAAAATTTGCAAAATCAAAAGTATCTAATTCTAGATTATTTTTTAATTCAATTCAATTATTTCTTAAAAATCCAGAATCAAATTGTGTATTATGTCATAAAATAGGGTAGTCTCAAATAAAACTTTCAATTTCAAAAATTAAATCCTTCCAAAGAGGAGAATCTTTAACATCCTCATTGCTAATATTTGTAATATTTGTAATTAAAGCAGGTATTTCAATTTCTGGATTAACTAAAAAAGACTTTTGTTCTATGATTTCAAAAGTTTTTTTATCAAATTTTACTAGTCATATTTCTATAATTCTGTCTACTCATATGTCTAGTCATGTCGTTTCTAAATCTAATGCTATTATCATTATTTGGCTTTATTAAATACAAAATTATTATAAGTTATAAATTTTATTATAGACAATATAGTTATTACTAAAATAATAATTGAATAAAAATACTCTTCTCAAAAATAGTTTTTTAAATTAATTACTAAAGTATAATTAAAAGCTGAAAAACTAATCAGAACTGAAAAATATTTAATTAATATTTTAAAACTAAATTTTTTCTTAAAAATTATTTTTAAGCTAATAAAAAATTGATAAAAAAATAATATAATTATTGTAATAAAATATGAAACATCTATACTAAAATCTAATATTTTATTACAAAAAAAAGTAATAAATAAATTTAATCAATATGAACTAATTCCTAATATTAAAAATTTACTTAATTTCTTCAAATTTTCCTTATTTTTTATAGATTTTAACACTTTTTATAATATTTTAGTTGATATTTAAAAAATAATTATTAGTATTTATATAACTTTTTATTAATACAAAATAAACTAATGAAAATAAAATCAAGAGTTTTTATTCTTATAGTTCTTATACTAACTATAAATCAATGATTTGCAATAGAAAAAAGCTCTATTAATTTAGAAAAGAGCCTTTAATACAAAATACAGATAAGAATATAGAACAAGCTAAATCAATAGAAAATGAAGTTACAATATTTAGAAATAAGTTAATATTAATACAAAAAAAATATAAATTAGAAGATAATCCTACTATTAAAAAATATATTAAAGATTTATCAGAAATAATATATATTTTAAGAAAAATTCAAACAACAAAAATAAATAAAGATGCAGCTAGTAATGTAATAAAAATTGTAATAAATGATTTAAAAATCATAAATGATAAAACAAAAAAATATTTAAAAGATTATTTAAAACAACTTAAAATAGATTTAGAAAATCAGAAAATAAAATATAATAAAATAGCAAAAAAAATAAATTCTACACTTAATAGATTAACATTAGCTTTCATAAAATATTATAAAGAAAAAGAAACTATAACTGAAAAAGATAAAAAAATTATAAAAATAGTGCAAAGTATTTATGCTAAATCAATTAAATTAAAAAATTATAAAAATAAAGTTTTTTATAATAAAGATGAAATGAAAGAATATTTAGTAGAAATATTAAAAGAAATAAAACAAGATTTTAAAAAAATAAAAGAAATTAGTAAAAAAAGATAAGAACAAAATTGTTTTTATCTTTTTAAATCTAATTTTTTAAACAAATTATTTATTTCTTTTTCTGAAAGATGCTTATATTCTCATAATCACATTTTTCATAATTCAATATTTTCAATTTGTATTCTTTTTAATTTTTTTACTTTGTGTCAAACATATTCAACCATACGTCTAATTTGTCTATTACGTCATTCAGTTAAAACTATAGAGAAAGTTCCTGAAGAAAGCCTTTCTACTTTTGCTTCTTTTGTCATTGAACCTAAAATGAATATTCATTTTGACATCTTGTCTAGTGCCTCATCTTCAATTGGACCAAAAACTTCAACTACATATTTTTTAGAATGTCCATACCTTGGATGCATTAAATAATTAGCTAAACGTCAATCATTTGTCAATAACAAAAGCCCTGTTGTTTCCTTATCTAACCTACCAATAGGGAAAACTCTTTCTTTGATGTCTATAATGTCTACAATAGCAGTATCTCAATTTCAAGCACAAGTTGTAACAATTCATCTTGGTTTATTAATTTTATAATAAACTTGTTTTTTTTGTTCTTTAATTGCTTCGTTTTCAAGTTTTATTTTTTCTTTTCCTGTAACTTTCATTCAAATAACTGCTTTTTCTCAATCAACTGTAATTAAACCTCTTTCAATATAATCTTCAGCTTTTCTTCTAGAACATATCCCAGCTTGACTAAGATATTTTTGTAATCTCATTTCTTCCATAAATAATTTGCTTTAATAGTAATTTTATGAATAATAATCTATATTTATAATTAAGCAAATTTTTTATCTATGAAACAAGATTTTCATCCAGATTTTATAAAAAGATATGAAGTATTATTTGATGAAAAAGAATTTAATACTTTTTTATCATTTTGTAAAAAACCTCTAAAAAAATCAATAAGAATTAATACTAGTAAAATTTCAATTCCAGATTTTGAGTTATTAGCAAAACAAAATAACTGGAAATTAAATAAAATTCATTATTTAGATAATTGATATAATATTGAATTAGAAGAAAATTCTGAATTATTAGGGAAAAGTTTAGAATCTTTTTCTTGATTATTTTATAGTCAAGAAACTTCAAGTATGATTCCACCAATCATATTAAATCCTCAAGAATGAGATATAATTTTAGATATGTCTGCTGCTCCTTGAAGTAAAACAACACAATTAGCTACTTTAATAAATAATAAATGATTAATTATTGCAAATGATATTTCTGGTTCAAGAATAAAAGCATTAAAATCAAATATTAATAGTCAATGAAGTTTATCTGCTTGTGTATCAAAATTAGACTGAAGAGATTTTTGAAATTATTATTATGAAACTTTTGATAAAATATTACTTGATGCACCATGTAGTGCTGAGTGAGCAATGAGAAAAGATAAACTAGACTGGTCACTAGACATTATAGACAAGCTGTCTAGTCTACAAATGAAAATGATACTATCAGCTTTATTATCATTAAAAGTATGATGAGAACTTGTCTACTCAACATGTACAATGACACCAGAAGAAGATGAATTGATAGTTGATTTTGTATTATATAATTTTTGAAAATCTATTGAAATAGTTGATTGGAAAATAGAATGATTAAAAACAACTCCATGAATAACTACTTGGCAATGAGATGAACTACATCCTGATGTATCAAAAGCTAAAAAAATATGGCCACATCATAATGATACAGAATGATTTTTCATAGCAAAATTTAGAAAAGTAGACAAAATAGATACTGATTTTATAAAAGAATACTTCCCTAAAAAATCTCAAGAAAAAGCTTTAAAATCAAAAGAATTAAAAATATTATATTCTCAAATTAAAAAAAGATTTAATATAGACAAGACAGTTTTTCAAAATATGTCTATAATAAAAAAAGAAAACTCTTTAACTATTAGAACTACTGAAGCAAATAGTTTTGCAAATTTTCCAAATATTCACAATATGTGAATTCCATTTTGAGAAATTATAGAAAATAATTTTTTACTTAATTTTTATTCAGCACAAGTTTTTTGAAAATATGCTACAAAAAATATTATAAATTTAGATGAAAAAAAATCCAATCAATTCATAAACTGACTAGATTTAAAATTAGATGATTCTGAAATAAAAAATTGTGAATTATGACAAGTAATTATAAAACATAACAATATAATTTTATGAACTAGTTTATTACAAAAAAATTGAAAATTAAAAAATCAAGTTCCTAGAGAAAATATTAAAATGTAAAAAATAAAAAACAGAAAGCTAAAGCTTTCTGTTTTTTATTTTTCAATAATTCTAACTTCATTTTCTATATCTACTCAAAATTCTTTTTTTACTTTCTCTTGAGCTAATTTTATTAAATTAAGCAAATCTTTATAACTAGCAGTTCAATCACTCATTAAAAAATTTGCATGAAGATCTGAAAAATAAGCTCAATTTATTTTTTTTCATTTTAATCAAACTGATTCAATTAAAAATCAAGCTGACTGTTCCCTGTTTGGATTTTTAAAAAAACTTCCACAAGTATTCCCTTTTGGTTGTTTTTTTTCTCTAAACTCAATATTATCTACATCTGAATGATATTTTTCCTGTTTTGTGGACAAATCAAATTTAGTGTCTACTAAAAAATATTTATTGTTATTTTGTTTTAGAATAGATGTTCTATAATTAAATAACATATCTTTTTTAGATAATTTTTCTATTTTTCAAGTAGACAAATTATACACTGTCGCTTCTCTAAAATTATTTTCAGTTTCTAAGCCAAAGCAACCAGCATTTCAATAAACTGCTCAACCAACACTTCCAGGTAATCAAATAAATCTATGCCATAATTTTTGTCAAAAATCTTTTTCTAAATTTTCAGCAATATCTGATATCAATTCATTTGAATAAGAATTTAGTATTTTAGTTTTTTCATCATAACTCCATCATTGTAGACAATTTTTTATAACAATTCATTCATATTTTTCAAAGGCAAAAAGCATATTTGTTCCTGCTCCTATAAACAAAATCTTTAGATTTTTTTCACCAGCAAAATCAACAATATCTTTTAATTTGTCTACATCTTCCAAATTATGAATTTCAAAATAATATTCAGCAAAAGCCTTAGTATTAAAATTTGATAATTCTGTAATTTCTTTATTTTTTTGTAAAATCTTCATTAATTTTATATTGTCCATATTTTTTTTAATAGTTTTATAGCTTTCTCTATTGAACTATTAATTAATTCTTCATTATTATCATAGTATTTAATTTCTTCAACCAATGAATCTTTAAAATCCTGACTATGTTTTAAATCTAATGTATAATGCATGTCAGCATATCTTGTATCTGTTGCACCAATAATTTTAGCTGCTTTATTCAAATATAACATACAATCTGAAGCTGTATCTTCTAATATTGTCATTAATACAAGATTTTTTAAACCTGACATTTCTGATATTAATTCTCTTATTTCTCAAATCTCTTTTTCTAAAAATTCAAAATCTTTTTTATCAGGTAATGAATCTCATGATTTAGCAAAACTTCTTAATAATCCAGCATGATTATCTTTTAATTCTTCTGCTAAGTTTTCTTTTGTTTCCTGTTTTGCTTTATTAGATTTTGCAGTAATCAAAATAGAAGATAACCAAATTATAAAATTTCATTCAAAAGCAGCTACCTGTCTTTTTATAATAATTTTAGCTTTTTCCTTATTTAATTCTTCTTTAGGTAATGTATTTACAAATTCATTTTTTGCACTTTCTATCTTTTCTAATAATTTTTTACTATTCATAATAAATAAATATAAAATATAAAATAATCAATCTAAATTAGATTTTAAGAAATATAATAATAAAATCAAATTTATTTCATTATTTATTTCTATTAAAATAATCATTAATTGCCTGTCCAGTATAACTTTTTTTACAATTTTTAATATCTTCAACATTTCATATAACCATAACTTCTCATCACTTATCTCATCATTCTGGTCATATATCTATTATGTGGTCAGCATTAATAATTACATCCATATTGTGTTCTATAACTAAAACTGAATTTCCTTTGTCTACTAATGAATGTAATATTGTTAACAATCTGTCTACATCTTGAAAGTGTAGTCCTGTAGTAGGCTCATCAAAAATATAGAATGTTTTTCAAGTAGACCTTTTAGATAATTCAGTAGACAACTTAATTCTTTGGGCTTCTCAACCTGATAAAGTAGTAGACGATTGTCATAATTTGATATATCAAAGTCCAACTTCAATAATAGTATTTAATACTTTTGATATTTTTGGATGATTAGTAAAAAATTCTGCTGCTTCTTCAACTGTCATATTTAATACATCTGAAATTGTTTTTCATTTGTATTTAATTTGCATAGTTTCTCTATTATACCTTGAACCACTACAATCTTCACATTTCACATAAACAGGTGGCAAAAAATGCATTTCTACTTTTTTAACTCAATCTCAATCACAAGCATCACATCTTCATAATTTTGTATTAAATGAAAAGTTTCAACTTGTATATCATCTAATTTGTGATTCTTCTGTAGCAGCAAAAACTTCTCTTATTGGAGTAAAAACTCAAGTATAAGTTGCAGGATTTGACCTTGGTGTTTTTCAAATAGGGGATTGATCTATTACAACAGTCTTGTCAAGCCAATCTAGTCAATCTATACTAGACACTTGTCCAACTTGTCTACTTGCTCTATTTAATTTATTAGATAAATAGGGAGCTAATATACCATTAACAAGGGAAGACTTACCTGAACCTGAAACACCTGTTACTACTACTAAGTTAGACAAAGGTATGTCTACATCAATATTTTTTAAATTATTTTGTTTAGCTCACTTTATAGATAATACTTTATTATTTTTTAATAAGTCTTTGAAAGATGGTCTAAATTTTCTGTCTACTATAACTTGTCTTTCTCAAGTTAAATATGGTCAAGTGATAGAATTTTTGTCTACTACTATTTCATTAATAGTTCCTTCAAAAATAATATTTCATCATTCTCTACCTGCTTTAGGTCAAACATCAATAATATAATCTGACTCTCTCATAATATCTTCATCATGTTCAACAACTACTAAAGTATTTCAAATATCTCTTAACTTTTTTAAATTGTTTATCAACATATTATTATCTCTTGGATGAAGTCATATTGAAGGTTCATCTAGTACATAAATAATTCATTCTAATTTTGTCCCAATTTGAGTTGCAAGTCTAATCCTTTGAGCTTCTCATCCAGATAGAGTTCATGCTTTTCTTGAAATTGTCATATAATTTAATCAAACACCAGCTAGAAAATCTAATCTTTCTGTAGCATTTTTTAAAACTTTTTTAGCAATTTTTTCTTGGTTAGTAGACAAACTAAAATCATTAAAGAAATTAATAGCTTCTGTAACTGAAAAATCTGCTAGTTCTCAAATATTAATAAATTCATTATTATAAGGAAGTTTAACTGATAAACTTTCAGAATTAAGTCTATGTCAATCACATTGTGGACAGTCTATGTCTACTACATATTGATCATAATTTCATTTAGCAACATCTCATTCATAATACCTTCTTTCTAATGTATTTAAAACTCATTCAAATCTTGAATTATAAGTTTTTTTCTCTCAAGAATCATTTATAAAATTAACAGTGTATTGTTTGTCTCAAGTTCAATATAAAATGATATCTCTATCTTTTTTAGATAAAAGGGAATAATTAGTATTTAATTCTATTTTTTTAAATTTTCAAACTTCTTGCAATAATGCAAAAAAATAATCTCAACCAAATCAAGGTGCTATTACAGCTCACTCTAAAAGTGTTAAATTTGGATTAATAATTTTTTCTTCAAGAAATACTTTTTTAACTCATAAACCATGACATTCCTGACAAGCTCAACTATGAGAATTAAATGACATATGAGATATAGTCAAAGGTTCTGGAATATGTCCACAACTATTACAAATAAAAACATTTGAAAATTGTTTTATTGTTTTATTATTATCTAATAGTTCAATTTTTAATTGTCCATTTCAAATTTTAAAAGCAAGTAATAGTGAATCTTTAAGCCTTTTTACCTGATTACTCTCTTCATTAGAATAATCTTCAATAACAAGTCTGTCTACTATAATATCTATATTGTCTACATTATTGTCTATATTTAAATCCTCTCTAAATTCATCATTTATAGTCAATATTTTATCTCAAATATTAAATCTAATAAAACCTGAATCTAATATATCTTTTTTTATTTTATCAAAAGCCTCTTCTTCTGAATAATCAAAATATTCTTTTATATCAATAGGAGCTTTAACCATAAATTTAGTTTTTAATTTTTGTGCAGACAAAAATCTAATTATATCCATAATAGAATCTTTTTTTACTTTTGAATCACATTTCACACAAAATCTAGTTCCTATATTTAAAAATAGTAATTTATAATAATCATAAATTTCTGTAATTGTACCAACTGTTGATCTTGGATTTTTTGATGTAGTTTTTTGGTCAATAGAAATTGTAGGTGATAATCATTTTATTTCATCAACTAATGCTTCTTCTTTCATTCCACCAATAAACATTCTTGCATAACTAGATAAGCTTTCTAAATACTTTTGTTGTCAAACATTATAAATAGTATTAAAAGCCAATGAACTCTTTCAAGAACCAGAAACACCAGTAATTACAGTCATTTTATTTTTTGGAATTTTAACATCTATATTCTTCAGATTATGTGTTTTTGCTCAATATACTTCTATAAATTCTGACATCTCTTTTTTAATTAAAATTAATATTTTTATTATACTTAAATAAATAAAAAAATAAACAAAAAATTATTGTTTATTTAATTAATTACTAGCTATACAAATTCAAATTACTTTTTTTGCTCAATTTTGTTTTAAAACCTTTGATATTTCATTCATAGTAGTTCAACTTGTAACTACATCATCTATTAAAAAAATTGTTTTTTTGTCTATCTTGTCTATATTTTTATTCTTTATTTTAAAGGAATTATCTAAATTATGCAATCTTTCTTGTCTACTTAATTTAGATTGTTGTCTAGTATATTTTCTTCTAATTATTACTTTTTTATTATAATCTATATTTAATATTTTTGAAAAATGAAAAGCCAATATTTCACTTTGATTAAATCATCTTTTTATTTTTTTGAAAAAATGCAAGGGAACTGGTAAAACAATTCAATCATTAAAATCATCTAACAAACTATTATTTTTTACAAAATATCATAATTTTTTTCATAACTCTTCTCAAATATCTTTTTTTCAATAAAATTTAAAATGTGTAATTAATTTTTTTATAACATCATTTTTATAATGAGTCATAACAATAACTTTGTCTAAGTATATTTTTTTTTCATTAAAATTTTTTCAGTTTAACATCTTATTTTCTATTAAACATTTTTTGTGAATTTTATAATTTTCTGATTTTTTCTTACAAACATAACAAAATGGTTCAAAATTATCTAATTTTAAAAAACATTCTTGACACAAAAAATATCATTCTTTATTACAAGAATAACATTTTTTAGGAGCTAATATATCCTGAAATAAAATAAATATATTTTTTAATATTGACATTATAATATTTTAAATTATAATTTTATAGAAATTTATAATTAAATTATAATTATTATGAAAATTTTAGCAATAATATTTTTTACATTATTATCAATCCTATGGTTTTATATATCATGGTTTATATTAAAAGACTTTAATACTGAAATATATCCAAATAGTACTGATATAATTACTGCCATTCTACTTGCATGAATTTTTACATTCTGATTTTTATTATCTAAATTATTGTATAAAAATGATTCTAATAATATAGAAAATATTGAAGAGTTAGATGAAGAGAAACTAGAAAATGATTTTTTCTTACCTGAAATTAAAGAAATTAAAGAAGAAAATAAATATAAAAATTATGAAAATGATTCTGAAATAACTAAAGATTCAATTGATATAATCTTAGATGAGAGAGAAGAAAATTATAAGCATAAAATTAACTTAAAAGAAGAAATTTTAAAAAAAGATTTTGAAGAAATAATTGAAGTAAAAAAAGAAAAAGAAGAGCTGATAGATAAAACATTTTTAAATGTTGCTAATAATATAAAGAAAAAATCTAAGCAAGATTTAAAAATTATTGAATGAGTTTGACCAAAAATTGAGAAAATCCTTAATAATAGCTGAATATATTCTTATAAAGATTTAGCAAATACAGAAGTTAATAAGCTTAAAGAAATCTTGTCTTCAGCAAATAAAAGATATACAGTTTTACATAATCCAACAACTTGGCCAAAACAAGCTAATATAGCAAACTCTTGAGATTTTAAAAAATTAAAAATATATCAAGATAAATTAATAAAATGAATCGAAAAATAATTAAATAGTAATTTAATTATTTTTTTTTTGAAAATATATTTTTTTATATATAATAATGCCAAAATTAATATTAAAAATATAAAAAATATGCAATTAAAAGATTTAAGCTTAGAAGAACTATTAAAATTAATAGAATCTGGAGAAAAAACTAGTGAAGAAATTTATGATTATTTTGCTAAAAGAGTTGAAAAATATGATAATAAATTATGAAGTTTTTTAACTACTGATTTTAATGGTCATGAAAAAAATAAAGAAAATACTATTTTAAAATGATTACCAATTTCTTTAAAAGATATTTTTTCAAAGAAATGAACTATAACTTCTTGAGCATCTAAAATGCTTGAAAATTTTAAACCACCTTTTACATCAACAGTTGTTGAAAGGTTAGAAGAAGAAGGTATGAGTTATATTGGTAAAAATAATATGGATGAATTTGCAATGTGAGGTTCAGGTGAAAAGTCTGCTTTTAAAAATACAATAAATCCTTGGGGAGTTAATAGAATTCCTGGTGGTTCAAGTTCTGGTTGAGCAGCAGCAGTAGCAGCTGGTCTAGTTCCAGCAAGTCTTTGAACAGATACAGGTTGAAGTGTTAGACAACCAGCAAGTCTTTGTTGAATTATAGGTTTTAAACCAACTTATGGTAGAAATTCGAGATTTTGAGTTCATGCTATGGCTTCTAGTTTAGATTGTCCAGCTACATTTACAAAAACAGTAAAAGACTCTGCACTTTTATATAATATTATGAATGGACAAGATGAAAAAGATATGACTTCTATTCAAGAAAAAGATATAATTTCAGATGATATTTTTTCTAAAACAGATTTAAAGGGTAAAAAAATCTGAGTTCCAAAAGAATATTTTGAAGAAGGTTTAGAAGAAAATGTAAAAATTCAAATTCAAAATGCAATCAAAAAAATGGAAGAATTGTGAGCAGAAATAAAAGAAATAACTCTTCCAATGACAAAATATTGAGTTACAACTTATTATATTTTGATGCCAGCAGAAGTTTCAACAAATCTTGCTAGACTAGATTGATTAAGATATGGTCATAACTCAGAAAAAGAATTTGGAAATGTTGATGAAATGTATCAAAATAATAGAGGAGAAGGACTTTGAGAAGAAGTAAAAAGAAGAACAATAATAGGGAATTATGTATTATCTGCTGGATTTTATGATGCATATTATAAAAAAGCTAGTCAAATTAGAACTTTAATCATTGAAGATTTTGATAAAGCATTTGAAGAAGTTGATGCTATAGTTTCTCCTGTTTCTCCAGAAGCTGCTTGGAAAATATGAACAAAATCAACTGATCCATTAAAAATGTATTTAGCTGATGCATATACAATTCCTGCTTCTCTAGCAGGTTTACCAGGTATTTCAGTACCTTGTGGTTTTGTAGAAGATGATGGAGAAAAACTTCCAGTTTGAATTCAAATTTTAACTCAAAGACTTGATGAAAAATGACTTTTTGAAATTGCTCATGTATATGAACAAGCAGTTAATTTAAGAAGTGAAATGATTCCAGAAGGTTTTGAAGATTAAAAATAACAAAATATTTGCCAAAAGTAAGTTATTTATGATACAATATTATAAATAACTTACTTTTTTATTAAGAAAAAATGGTATTCACAGAAAATCTAGAAGAAGCTAGACTACAAAGAGAACAGTCTGAAAACATAAAACAAAAAGAAATTGAAAGATCTAATTTAGAAGTAGAATTTAAAGAAAATATAAATACTTCAATTATTTCAAATAATGATCAACTAGAAAATAAGGATAAGGAAACTATAAACTCTAGATTAGTAACAGAATATTGAAAGGATAAAGAAAATTTTAATCTATTTGATAGTATAGGAAAAATAATAAATGATGAAGCTTTTTCATTAAATATATGACCACAATCTCCTGAAAATTGAGAAAACTTTAATGATTTTAAAAATAGAGTTACTGAATTTAAGAAAGAGTTAATTGAAGGTATTATTTGAAAAAAATCTGATAAACAAGAAAATAAAGAACAAATAATAGAAGAAAAAGAAATTCCAGAATCAGCTCAACCAATATCTACAGAAACCACAGAAAAAGTATGAGACATTTTAGATAATAATAATAATGAAATTAAAACTGAATGAATCCAGGGAACAAAAGATAAAATCCAATCAAATTTAGGATTAGATAATAAACAATTAAATGAAAAATTAAATAATAAAGAAAAAAATATTTCTCAAGCAAAAGAATTATTATTTAAAAAAGAACAAATTAATGAATATTCTCAAAATCCAAAATCTACAACTACTAATACAACAAACCTAGAAATACTATGAGAATGATTAATTAAATGAGAAAAAATTGTAGATAAAGACTTAACAGATGTTTTATCAAATTTTGTAATAAAAACATGAAAAGAAAATTTAGAAGAATATTGAATAAATAATCCTGAAGCAATTAATGAAGCATTAAATAATGCATTTGAGTTACAAATAGAAAAAATAAAAGATTGAAAAGTTAACTATAGAACAGAAACAGTTGAAACTCTAAAAAAAGATATTTTAGATAATGATAAAACTAACCCCTTAGAAAAATTAGAGAAATTTAAAGAATTAAAAAGTGAAATTGATACTAGTGTATGATCTATTTCAAAAAAAAGAGAAAAAGCTACAATTTGAGAAAAAAAACTAAAAGATAAGCAAGAAAAATTAAAAAATGAATATAAGGAATTAAATAAAAATCCTGAAGAAAATAAAGAAAGGATTAATGAAATAAAAAAAGAAGCAAAAGAAATTGATAAGTTATTAAAACAAAAAAAAGAAGAAAAGTCTTGAATAGAAACAATTTGATTAGATTTTGATTTAAATTCAAATTCTAATGAAAAAGCACAAGAAAATAAGTAAAAAAATTACTTATTTTTTTCTTCTTTAAACCAACTAACCAAAAATATTAAAATTATAAAATATAATACTTCTAAACTGTATTTATAAATTCATAAATCTGAATGAATTATAGCCCAATCAAGTCCACCAAAAATGTGGACTATTTTTATGTCCCAAGCAAGTAAAACCCAAGTAAAATATGAAACCCAGACAGCTAGTCAGTGATAGACAAAGTCGACACATATAGACACAAATCATCATAACATTGCTAGTGGAATAGTCCAAGTAACAGCTATATTAGCAAAAGGAGACAAAAGTGACAGTTGTCAAAAATTAAATAAAATTATTGGTAGAGCAAAACTTAGTGCAGATAAAGTTAATACAAATGCTTCTCTAATTGCTAAAAAATTAGGTAACCAATAAAATATTTTTTCAAAGAATTTTTGAGTGTAGAGAATTCATAAAACTGCTAAAAATGATAAATGAAGACTGACATCATAATTAAGTGAAAGTGGTGAAATAAAAACCATTATTATTCACACAAAAACTAAAACTGCTAAATTATTTGCTGTCCTTCAAGAAGTTACAATATAATATCAAACAAGTCACATAATTGATGCTCTGATAACTGAAACAGAATCTCAAACCAAGATTACAAAAATTCATATTAAAAATGTTATTAAAATTATTCTTATAAAAGCTGGAAATATTTTAAATAAATAACTAAGAAAAACTATTAAAATAGTAATATTAAAACCTGAAACTGCTATAAAATGAGTAAGTCCAGAATTATTAAAATCCTTTTTTAAATCATCTGGCATTGATTCTCTTGCTCAGAGTAATATTCCTCAAAGAAAAATTGCTTCTTCTTTTGGATATAAAAAATTAATTTTGTCTAGTAAAATTTGTCTAAGATTGTCTACTTTGTCTACTATAATATTTCTGTTTACTTCTCATATATTATGAATTGAACCAGCATTAACCTTGAAAAATATATTTCTAGACATTAAATATTTTTCATAATTAAAGCTATCATTAAAATTTTCTATTTCTCTAAGTTTTTCAGAAAATTCTATAATATCTCAAGTTTTTATATTAAAATTTGAAGGAATAATTATAAGTCATTCAATATTTTTTATTTCAAAATTATTATCTAATATTTTTAATAATTTAATTTTATATTCATTTTCAAAATCACTCTTTTTATTAACTCAAGTTATTTCTCAAGTAATTTTATATTTTATATTAAAATAAGGCTCTAATACTTCTATTTTTTTAGACACTATATTATTTGCATAATAACTAGATAATATACCTACAAAAGCTCATAATAGTATAAAAACTAAGTAAACAAAATACTTTTTTATATAAATATAAAAATTTATAAAAATAATTAATAATAATCAAAATATTATAAAACTAGTTAAAATATTGTTAAATATGTTTCAAATAAATGTGAATAATAAAAAAAAGATACCTGTAAAAATAAATATTTTACTTTTAGATATCTTTTTTAATGATTGTTTTGTTTTCATAATATTGTTGATTCTTTTTTTCTTCATTTGAATAATATTTTAGATAATCCTCAAAATACAAAAAATATTAAAATAATTGCTGATATTTGTGAAATATTCACATTATAAGATGTCTTAAATAAATCAGTTTTTCAACTATAAAAATCTAAACCTAAAACTAATGCAGAAAATATTCATAAGCCTATATATCAAAGTAATCATCTTACTTTTACATACATTGATAAAATATACAAAATTGAAAATAATAAAAACACTGCTATTGAATATACAATTGGAAGAGGGAATAATTCACCACTAAGAGGAACAACTGATGCAGAATTTGTATATGGAATTTCTATTCAAAATGATGTTATTTTTCAATAAACTTGTCATCAAAAGAATGCTCAAATGTATCAAATAACTGCTACAAATAGAAAAGATAAAACTGTTCAATCTAAATAAGGTTTAATATCTTTATGAAATAGTCTAGTATTAAATATAAGAACTAATAAAAATCAAAATATTGCTCAAAATAATGAAAAGTAATAATCACTCATTATAAAAAAGTCAAATGGATTTTTAATATGTTGCATATCTTTCCATCTTGCTATTACATAAAAAAGTCTAGAAAAGAAAAAAGTTGAAACAAAATACCATAAAATTGAATTTGTTATAAAATTATATTCATAACCAAATCTTATAGATAACTTTTTAAACATCCAAAAGAAAAGAAAAAAACAGGCTACTATAGTTAAACCAAAGATATATATTTGAAACCATCAATTAACATCAATATATGGAAACATAATTTTTATTTATTTATAATAATTTAATTATAAGACTTTTTAATAAAATTCAAGAAAAAAACACTTTTTTCAAAGTGTTTATGCTCTTGATTGATATTCTTTAGTTCTTGTATCAATCTTTAATTTATCTCAAACTTTAATAAATAAAGGTACTTGAATAACTAAACCAGTCTCCATTGTTGCAGGTTTTTTCCCACCTGTAGCTGTATCACCTTTTTCTCCAGGTGGAGTATCTGTAACTTCTAAAATTGCAGTTGGTTCAAGATTAACATTTATTGGGTTACCATTAAATTCTTGTAAAGTAACTTTATCTCAATCTTTTAAAAACATTTCTGCTCCTGCCAAAACATCTTTAGATAATTCTACTTGTTCATAAGTTTCTTGATTCATAAACATATAGTTTATTCAATCATTATATAAATAGTCATAATTATTCATAGTTATATCAGCTTCTTCAAATTTATCATGGTCTGAAAATGTTTTAGTAATTGTTGCTCAAGTTAATAAATTCTTAGCTTTAACATTAATTATAGAACCACCTCTTCACATTACTTTTTGAGCATATTTTACAGTTTCATAAGGAGCTCAATCCATTATAAACTTTTTACCAATTTTTATATCACTAGAACTATACATATTTTTTTAATTAAAAATTATTTTCCTATTATTCCTCTCCCTTTGGGAGAGGCTAGGTGAGGGCTTTTATTTAGCATATTCAATTACTCTTGATTCTCTTATTAGGTTTACTTTAACTTCTCAAGGATAACTTAATTTTTCTTGAATTTCATCAGCAATATCTTTTGCCATATTTTGTGCTTGTAAATCAGAAATTGTTGAAGCATCTACAAAAACTCTTACTTCTCTTCATGCACTAATTGCAAAAGCTTTACTAACTCCTGAAAAACTTTGAACTAAAGATTCCATTTCTTTAATTCTTTGAAAATAGTCTTCAATTGCTTGTCTTCTTGCTCAAGGCCTAACAGAACTTATAGCATCAGCAACTTGAACAATAGCTGCTTCAAGAGAAAGATTAAATTGTTCATCATGATGATTTTCAATCATATCAACTAGTTTTGATTCAAGACCATATTTTCTTGCAACTTTACCTCAAATTTCTGGGTGAGTTCATTCTATATCTTGATCAAGAGCTTTTCAAATATCATGAAGTAATCAACCAATTTTACAAAGTTTTGGATCTGCTCATAATTCTCTAGCTAAATGTTCAGCTATTAGAGCAACTTCTTTAGAATGTTTTAAAATATTTTGACCATAACTTGTTCTAAATCTTAATTTTCAAATTATAGGTACAATTTCATCTGGAAGAGATGTTATATTTAATTCTCAAAGAATTTGAGTTCCTAATTCTGTTAACAAAATTTCTGCTTCCTCTTCTGTTTGATGGAAAACTTCTTCAATTCTAGCAGGTTGAATTCTTCAATCTTCTATTAATTTTTCAAGTGATTTTTTAGCAACATACCTTCTAAATAAATCAAAACCTGAAATAAAAACTGAATCTGGTGTATCATCAATAATTAAAGAAACTCCTGCAACCTTTTCAAAAGTTGTAATATTTCTTCATTCTTTACCAATTAATTTACCTTTAATATCTTCACTAGGAATTGGTATTAAAGTTGTTGTTACTTCACTAGTAACATCACTTGCATACTGCTGAATAGATTTTAAAATTATTTCTCTACTCTCTTCAACTTTTCTTTTTTCAATAGATTTTTTATATTTTTCAATTATATCTAGTCAATCTTTTTCATATTTTTTAGAAACATCTTTCAAAAATAGTTCTTTTGCTTCTTCCTCAGAAAGCTTAGCAATTTCAGAAATTTTAGTACTTAACTCTTCTTCTTTTTCTAATAATTTATGTTTTTGTTTATTTAACTCTTCTTCCTCTTTTAATAAATCATCTTGTTTTTTAGAAACTTTTTCAAATTTTTCTTCTATTTTTTCTTCTCTTTCTATTAACTTTTCTTCTTGTTTTTCAACTTTGTTAATAATATTTTCATATTCTCTTTTTGCTTCTTTTATCATAGAATCAGCTTCTTTTCTTGCTTCATCTAAAATTTTATCCTTTTTACTTGTTGCTTTTTCCAACATATTAACTGACTTATCACTAGCACTGGCTAATTTTCTATTTTCCCAAATAAAAAAGAAAACACTAGTAAAAGCAGCTCACATAATAGCAGCAAGAATATACAATCATATATTCATTTGTTTTTATTTATAAATTAAAATTAATTAACTTATAAAATATTTTTCAAAAAATGCGCCCCAAAGAAAGTAATCCTGAGGTGTAGATAATTAATACTAATAATTTTTAGAGAGTGTTTTAAGTTTATAGACTTTTATTGTCTTTTTTTCTAAAATTACTTTTTTAATAGATTTTTATATTAAAATATTTTACAAGTTTTTTGTAAATATTTTTCATTATTTTTTTAATATTTAAGTTGATTTTTCATCAACAATTTTAGTATATTTTTATTTACAAAAAAAGCAATTTATTATTTTAATAAATGCTTTTTAATCTTTATATTTTTATTTAATCCATAATTCTTTAATATATCTTTTTGTATATTCATAATCTTCTGTATTTCACCTCATTTGAATATCCATTAGTTCATTTTCTCAATAATTTATTAACTCCTCTCTATTTAATTCATCTCTTTCTTCTTTAGAATAAATATCAACTCCATTTAAAGATAAACTTTGTCATTCATTACTATTTGTCCATGCATCTCTAAAATTTAATATTGTTTTCTCACTTGGCCCCTCTTCATTATATATTCTTAAATATCATAATCAATCACTAGGGTTATTATATTTTCAAGAAAATATAATTAATATTTTAGAATAATTTTCATTAATAATAAAATCTTTCCGAGTATCATCATTTGTTCACCATCCAATTCATTTAATAGTGTCTGAATAAAATGTATCTTCTATTTCAGATATATCTCAAAATTTAGCTAAATCTGAAAGAGTTGAATTTACTTTTATAATTTGTGTCCACCCTGGATCTACATTAGGATCAATACATTCTAAATTTCCTATTGAACAAAATTTACCTCATACTTCAGCAAATCTTTTAACTGGTTGAAATGTAGTTCATGTTCAACTTAAAATTTCATCTCATTTTAATATAGATTTATATTCAGTATCTCATATATCATAAATA
>Ga0256843_1000216_pt1 | contig 50426 bp, 34 predicted proteins | sample AlvinellametaG_FD_191572 | JGI IMG/M metagenome (GOLD analysis project Ga0256843, IMG submission 191572) | Pompeii worm associated microbial communities from hydrothermal vent at the East Pacific Rise, Pacific Ocean - Alvinella | ecosystem: Host-associated > Annelida > Integument > Unclassified ...
CGATGCCGAAAATCTTGTGTTTGACCAGATCCCCTTTTTTGTAACCGGTGCTCTTTTCAATGGAGAGCGCCCCTTTAAGGAGTCCCGCTTCGGTAAGAAACCGGCTCTTTTCCAGGTGCTTGCGCCGCCCTTTGTGAAACCTGCTTTGGACGGTTGAGAGGGTGAGGGTCTCTTTGGCCCTTGTCATGGCCACGTAGCCCAGGCGCCGCTCCTCTTCCATGTCGCACCCGTCACCCAGCAGGGGAAAGAACTCCTCCTCCATGCCGATGACAAAGAGGTGGGCAAACTCCAGCCCCTTGGAGGCGTGCACGCTCATGATGGAGATCTGCTCGCCTTGAATCTGGTCCTGGTCGCTCTGAAGCGAAATTTCGTTCAAAAACGTATCCAGGCTCATGTCGGGGTTTTTCTTGACCATATCCCGAAAAAGGCCGTAAAACTCGTCGAGGTTAAGCACCCGCTCCATGCCGTCGGGCAGGGAGGCGTAGTAGTTTTTCAGGCCGATGGTTTTGTCAAACTGGTCGATAAAGCCCATAACGGAGTGCTCCAGTATCTCCTGCAAAATCTCCAGGTCGTTGATAAAGCGGTTGACGGCGGCGTAGGCCTTTTTGCTCAGCAGTTTGGAGAGTTCGGCTTTGGGGGTTTCGGCCAGGTACTGGTAGAGCGAGAGGCGCTTTTCGTAGGCGGCCTTTTCGATCTTGTCGATGGTGGCTTTGCCGATTCCCCGTTTGGGGCGGTTGATGACCCGTTTGAAACTGAAATCATCATGGCTGTTGGCGATGATGCGCAGATAGCTGATGGCGTCTTTGATCTCGGCCCGCTCATAAAAACGCACGCCGCCCACAAGTTGGTAGGCGATGCCCGCGCGCCCAAGCCCCTCTTCCAAAGAGCGGGAGAGGGCGTTGATGCGATAAAGTACCGCGATCTCCCCGGCGGGAACCCCTTCGTTCATCAATCGCTTGACGGCGTCGGCGATTTTGTCCGCTTCCTCCTTTTCATCCACGCTTTGAAAAAGCGTGATCTCCTTGCCTTTGCCCTTGACGCTTTTGAGGGTTTTGCCCAGCCGTCCCCGGTTGTGGCCGATAAGCCGGTTGGCCGCCTCAAGAATCTGTTCGGTGGAGCGGTAGTTGATCTCCAGTTTGATCACTTTGGTCTTCTCAAACATTTTGGAAAAATCCAGAATGTTACGGATATTCGCCCCGCGCCATCCGTAGATGCTCTGATCGTCATCACCCACCACGCAGAGATTGGTATGGGTGTCGCACAGTTTCTTGAGTAGTTGTAGTTGCAATTCGTTGGTATCCTGGTACTCATCCACCATAATGTATCGGTAGCGCCGGCTGGTCTCTTCGCGCAGGTCGTCGTGGGTCGCCAGCAGTTCGTAGGTGAGCATCAAAAGGTCGTCAAAATCGACCAGGTTGTTCTCAATAATATAGTTTTGGTACTTCTGGTAGATAGCGGCGATCTTTTTGTACTGGGGGTGTTCGGCCTGGGCCACCGCTTTTTCGGGGGTGATGAGCGAGTTTTTGTAACGGCTGATCTCGCTGGCGATCAGTGAGGTGGGAAGCTCTTTGTCGATCTGTTTGATAATCCGCTTTTTGTCGTCGGTGTCAATCACGACAAAATCGTTTTTGCGCCCCAGTTTCTCGATATGAAATTTCAAAAAAAGAAGGCCGAATTTGTGAAAGGTGCAAAGTAGCGGCGGGTAGACGGGGCTTTGTATCATGTTCAGGGCCCTCTCTCGCATCTCGGCGGCGGCTTTGTTGGTGAAGGTGAGCGTCAGGGTGTCGGCCGGGTCGATGCCCACCTCCCCTATCAGGTAGGCCAGGCGGGTGGTGACGGTTTTGGTTTTGCCGCTTCCCGCGCCGGCGAGAATGAGCAGGGGGCCGTCGATATGGGCGGCGGCTTCACGTTGCTGTTCGTTGAGTTGGTCGAGTATGCTGTCCATGATTCGCTTCTGGCTTTATAAAGTTATTTGAGTATATCAAAAAAAGATTAAAAACAACGAAAAGATTATCTTCTTAAATAAGGAGAAGTTTTGTCAAAATAATTAAATATTATTGATTTTAAGGCTGTGATCTGTTAAGATAACAAATAAAAATATTAAGGATTTGTTATGTTGAAAGATTTCGCGAAACTGGAGACCTTTTTAACCGTTATTCGGGAGCATAGCTTCTCCAAAGCCTCGGCCAAGTTGGGTATTTCCCAGCCGGCGGTAACCCAGCAGATCAAGTTTATTGAAAAGTACCTTGACTGCAAAGTGATCGAGCGGCGCAAAAACGGGGTGGTGTTAACCAAGGAGGGGGAAGATCTCTACCGTGTCGCCTTGCGGCTGGAGAAGTGTATCCACAATGCCGAGCGGGACTTGATCAAGATTATCAACAAAGAGATCACCTTCCGCATCGGCGCTTCCTTTACCATCGGCAACTTCATTTTGCCGGGCAAGTGTCTTAACAATATCAAACAGGTGATCCAAAACGATGTGCAGATCAAGGTGGCGTTAAGCGAGCAGGTGATTAACGATATTTTGGCGCGCCAGATCGACCTGGGGCTCATTGAGTCGCCGGTGATGCGGGATGATATTATCTACAGGGAGTGGCTGGAAGATGAGCTGGTGCTCTTTTCCAATAAACCGCTCCCCCGCTCTTTGAAGCCGGAAGATCTTGCCAACTACCGTTGGATCTGCCGGGATGAGGGCTCCCACACCCGCCGCCTGCTTAAAGAGGTGTTTGAGGAGATCGGCGTGGAGTGTAAGAACCTGGATGTTCTCTACGAGGTAGACAGCTCCGCCACATTAAAAGCCACGCTTCTTAAGGCGGGTGAGGATGACGATGAACGGCCTATTCTTTCGTTTATCTCCCACGTGGCCATCGCCGACGAGGTGGCCGCCGGCAGGTTGTATGAGTCACGCATTCGGGGGCACCGCATCAAGCGCAAACTCTATATCGCCTACTCCAAAGAGCGCAAACACGACGCCTTCATTGAGAATGTGGTGGGGTATTTGCAACAGAGCCGTTGCTAAAGCATATGGTCAGAGAGTTATATTGAAGACGTTTTGAGCATTGGCTAATAAATTTGCTTACTTTTTGTGTATAACTTTTTTCACGATGGTTTTGAGAGAAAAAATAGATAGCCCCTGATTGGGGCTTGTTAAGTAAGATTTTTTCTTTTTCTTCGCAATGTCCTCCGGCCCGTGCGATAAATCCAGTATTGAAAGGTTTTTTATTATAAGTGGAAAAAAACTGAAAAGCCAATGGATCTGTGTAATCACTGCCGCATTTGTAGGTTGGAAAAAGATAAACATTTTGGTGCTTTGATATTAAATTATTCATAATTTGAAAATCGTATTTAAAATAGGTTTTTCTATGAGATGCTTCATCTAAAAAAGCACGATGCGGTGAAAGATCAATGACTTGTATCGTAACCAGTAAAAGAAGGATAGGAATAAACCATTGGCGATTTTTATAAATATTAATAAAAAGAAGGAATGATCCAAAAACAAGTGTATAGCCGACTGGCCAAAAAAATCTACCTGAACTGCGGAATGTGCCTGTTAAAGGTTGGATAAAGTGGGGAAGATCGTAGTGTAAAAGACGATGATCAGATAAATAGATGGTATTTGAAAGTGAATAAAAGGTAAATCCTATAAGCAAAAAAGTAAACAAGAAATGTTTTTTTATAGAATAGTATATTTCACGAGGATGAAAAATAAGAAGATATATCATAAGAAATAAAGTTGATAATCCAAGATAATTATGCCCATCAATTTGTAAACCGGTAGCATCAAGCTGAATGAACTGATTAGAGATAAAGAAGTTTTGAACTAGATGAGTTCCAAGGAAAGGAGAAAGAAGATTCATGGAGTTGACATCAAAACCATGAGTTGGTTTAAAAATATCACCGGAAGCAGAGTAGTATCCTATAGCCCATAAAATGAATCCAATTATAAAGGTTGTTATCGATGAATGTAAAAAGAAATATGTCCATTTTTGTTGTTGGAATGCATAGCTTAATAGAGTAATTAAATAAATAGGGTATATCATGGCAAGTAAATATGGATGAATAGTGGCTGATAAAAAAAGAGGAATCAAAAGCATATGTATCCAATGCATATTTTTATTCCGAACAGTAAGAAAATAAAATGCTATTGCCAAAAGAATAAGCCCTTGTGTCATTAAAGCTGTATGGGCAATACGTATTAAAAAAGATGGCATATAAAGTGCCAGAAGTGATCCGGTTATACTGCATAAAAGGGAATAACGTACAAGTTTACCGAGAAGAAAAGCTCCAGCAAAACCCTGAAGAAGAAAAGTACCAAAATCCCACCATCCAAAATAGTGACTATGTTCAGGAAAAAAGTTGGCCAAAGGTTTGTAAATAAGTGCGGCAAGGGGAATAATGTCAGCATAGGCGGCATTGATACCTTCGGGCGCATTTAGAAAATGGGTATATAAAAGAGGAAATTGCCATTGATCCAGTAAAAATGCCCATAATCCTGTGACATGCTGAGTGGGATCAGTTCGTACATCATACCAGAATGGGTTGGAACCAGTAAAAAAATTGATAGGAAAGAGTGTTGTTACAAAAAGTAGAGAAATACTCAAGGATATTGCATAAAACACTTTTGTAGATAGGTTAGAAGTTGATTGGTAGATTAAGTGCGAAATAGGTGGAATTTTCATTCTTCTCTTCATAAAATTGGATTGAAAGAAAATTTATACATCTTAAGATATAATAATAGCAAATCAGTAAAAAAAAGGAAATCGGCATTGAAAAAAGCTATTATAACAGGAATTACTGGACAGGATGGTGCTTACCTGGCGCAACTTTTATTGGAAAAAGGATATCAAGTATATGGCACATACCGTCGAACAGCTTCTGTTAATTTTTGGCGTATTGAAGAATTAGGTATTCAAAAACATCCCAATTTACATTTGATTGAATATGATTTAACGGATGCTTCTGCTTCTATACGGATGATATCAGAGATTCGTCCTGATGAAATTTATAATTTGGCCGCTCAAAGTTTTGTCGGTGTCTCTTTTGAACAACCGTTGACGACAGCTCAAATTACAGGCATAGGAGCCGTTCATTTATTGGAAGCAATTCGAATAGTTGATCCTTCGATTAAATTTTATCAGGCGTCAACATCAGAGATGTTTGGAAAAGTTCAGGAAGTGCCTCAAACTGAATCAACGCCTTTTTATCCCAGGAGTCCTTATGGAGTAGCCAAACTTTATGCCCATTGGATGGTTATTAATTATCGTGAGGCTTATAGTATTTTTGCAACTAGCGGTATATTGTTTAATCATGAATCACCGTTAAGGGGGTTGGAATTTGTAACAAGAAAAATTACAGACGGTGTAGCAAAAATTGCTTTGGGAAAATCTGACCGTATTGAATTGGGCAATTTGGATGCCAAGCGGGACTGGGGATATGCAAAAGAGTATGTGGAAGGAATGTGGCGTATGCTTCAGGCTTCTAAACCGGATACGTATGTATTGGCAACCAATCGGACTGAAACAGTGAGAGACTTTGTGCGCATGGCATTTAAAGCGGTAGATATTTCTTTACAATTTGTGGGAACAGGAAAAGATGAGAAGGGTATAGATGAAAAAACGGGGCGTGTTCTTGTAACGATTAATCCAAAATTTTTCCGTCCTGCTGAAGTTGATTTACTAATTGGAAATCCCAAAAAAGCAAAAGAAGAGTTGGGATGGCAATCCAAAACAACTTTAGAAGATTTGTGCGCCATGATGGTAGAAGCAGATTTGAGGCGAAATGAAATCGGATTTTGTTTCTAAACGAATTTTAATTACTGGAATTGAAGGATTTACGGGAAAACATCTTTCCCGTATATTGGAACAAAAAGGGGCGGAAGTTTGGGGGACATCGCTTCACTCTTCAAGAGAAAGGGTTCTTTGTTGTGATATTTGTGATAGGGCGTGTGTAGAAGAAGTTGTGGCCAAAGTCAATCCCCATTATGTTTTTCATCTCGCAGGTAAAGCTTTTACAGCAAGCCGAAACAGTGAAGCTTTTTATTCTGTTAATGTATTTGGTACGGAAAATCTTCTAACAGCATTGCGTAAATATGGTCAGGCGTTACAGAAAATTTTGGTAACAAGCTCTGCAACGGTATATGGTCCTCAAAATAGTTTTATATTGGATGAAACCATGTGCCCGGCTCCCGTTCAGCACTATGGATATAGCAAATATATCATGGAAAAAATTTGTACAACTTTGTTCAATGAATTGCCTTTGGTTGTGGTTCGACCATTTAATTATACCGGTCCTGGTCAGGATGAATGTTTTGTGGTGCCAAAAATTGTAGGTCATTTCCGTAGAAGAGCATCAGTGATTGAGTTGGGCAATTTAGATGTATACCGTGAATTTAATGATGTACGATATGTGATTGAGTGCTATTTACGATTAATGGCAAGTGATGTTTCTGCAACAATTGTAAATGTTGCATCGCAAAAGCCTGTTGCTTTATCAGAAATTTTGGAGATTCTAACAAGGCTGACAGATCATCATATTGAAGTGCGCACGAATCCTTCTTTTGTCCGTAAAAATGAAATTCACTCTTTATGTGGTTCAGTTGATAAACTTGCTACTTTGATTTCTCTTCCTAAAACTTTTTCGCTTGAAGAGACATTGAAGTGGATGTTGACGGCGAATGATTCATAAGCACTTGCAAAAGCATATGGGTGCTTTCATCCCAATTGATCCATTTTTTATGTTTCAGAGGTGGACTGAATGGCTCTTTTAGAAAAGAATAAATAGTTTTGGCCAATGCTTTTTTATCGTTTAAGTTAAAGTAAATAACAGCATTTTTACCAATTTCTCGATGAACGGGTATATCGGAGGCAAAAACCGGTAAACCTTTTTCCAATCCTTCAATAATTGGAAGACCAAACCCTTCTACAAAAGAGGCAAAAAGAAGAGCCTTGGCATGGTGATAAGCATAATCAAGCTCCGTATCATTAATGTCGTCAAAGAAAAATAGACGTTTATTGTATTCAGAATGATTTTTAATACGTTTCAATAGCTCATCGACCAGCCATCCTTGTCTCCCAATGAGTAAAAGGTTTATATCTATACCATCGTCCCAAAGTTGCTCAAAAGTATCCAGTAAATAAGCATGGTTTTTTCTTGGTTCTAATGTTGAAACAGTTATAAAAGTTGGACGTTCTTTCATGAGTTCTTTTAGTGAGTCTCTGATGTTTTCATTAATAGAAGTTTTTGTTGATTGAAAATCTGCTCCTAAATAAAAATAACCAAATTGTATAGTTTTTGCGCGTTTGGGAGCATGGGTTTGAGCATAATGCATTATCTCTTTTTGGACAGTTTTGGAAATGGCAATATAACCGTCTACATAACCTAGGCTTTCATCAACCCATTCTTTAAAAACTTTAGCCAAAAAAGCATCGCAAAATTGAGGGTAAGCAATGGGAATAAGGTCATATAATACCATTTCAACTCGGCCGCCTTTTTGTTTGAATGTATGGACACTCTCCCAGATATTCATATACCAGGATGAATCAATCAATAACAGCGTGTCAGTATTTGATACTTCAAAAGGAAAACCGTTTTTGGAAGTTTTTGATGGTGGTTTATTAGAGAAAGAAAAAATGGATTTAATAGGATGATAGAGCATATGGTAAAGAATATAATTAAGACCAAATTGATTTTTGGGTGCCATCATGAAGTGACGAAATGTAGCTGAAGGGATGAGTGCGCTAAACCAGAGTTTGGTGTGCAGATAAAGGTTTTTAAGATATTCGATTAGATGTTTTTTGAAAGAAACAGTTTGTGCTTTATTCTGTGCTTCTTTTAAAGGACGATGGGCAATGGCATCAAGTGGTAGGATAGTTGCATTGCTGTCCCGAAGCGAGACAAGAATTGGTTGAAAGCCATAAGAGGTTGCTTCTTTAAAAAGACCTTCGACAATTTTGCGAACGACCCGTTGAATACCGGTGTTTAAATGCGGATGGTTAGATAGATAGGAACAATCGATATAAAGTTTTTTCATGGCTATTCTATTTCCAAAAAAAGCTATTTTACAGGAATGATATCATAATCACGACAGAGGTTTCCAAATTCCAATGAATAAAGAAAACCATTAAGTACTTCATAACGGCTTGTACCGTCTGATAACTTGGAAAGCCAATCGGTCATACCGGCTATATCAGGTTCTCTATTGAAAAAAGCATGATATAAGATTGTAACATAAGTTTCATCCGAGGTATTTTTATTGGTGAATTCTTCTGAAAAAATAAATCCTCTTGCAACATCCGAACCGGCAAAAATACCACTTTTTAAACGTTCAGTCCAGTCATTAAGACCTCCGGCATCAGGTGTGCGTTCAAGGATAGTAAGATAAAATCTTTTTACAAAATTGCGAATTTTCCAATCTGTACCAAAAAGCTGGTTTTTACCGACACGCCCATTTAGCGCGGCACCTTCCTCTCCTATTTCCCAAGCATATATATAACTGTAACTTCTATCTTCTGATGCGGCGGCACTTATTAACTCAAAATTTCCGTCATTGTCAATATCATCAATGGCTACGGATCCTTTATAAAAATCTACAATATATTCTCTACTGCTAGTATCGACCAGTGGATTGCCGTCTGCATCGAGAATTAGAACCTGAGCTCCTTTGACAAAAATTAGTTCCAACCTGTTGTCACCGTTGATATCGGCGGCAACAGGTGATGCAAAAATAGGATCTTCTGCTCTGCCGCCATAAGGTTGGATACGAGCAACATGTCGTAATGTACCGTCGTGATTCCAGATATATGTATAACCTTCTAATGTGTTTTCAACAATTTCATATTGCCCGTCTCCATCCAGATCCGCAATTAAGGGAGTAGCAAGTGTTCGTCCTTCTGTTGTTAAAAGATATTTCATGCTACCGTCATAATTCCATACTCTTACATAAGAACCCCGATCATCATGAAAAAAGTTTCCGGTACCATAAACAATTTCCAGTTTGCCGTCGCCGTCAAGATCCTTTGCGACAGGACTGCTCCATAATACCTGTTCTTCAAATTTTCCTTTTAATTCGGGATAGTGAGATGAACCGATCAAAGTATTAAAGCCTGGTTGATTTTGTTGTCCGTCAGCGTCTAATACATGAAAAATACCGCCGGTTTCGGTTTGGGCATCAGCATTGGCGGTAATATCTGCATTAACAAGTATTTCAAAACGCCCATTGGCATCTATGTCGGCAATATAAGGCGATGCCCAGATTGTATCAAGTAGAGGGGCTTTCACTTTGACATGACCTGTTTGCGCGTCAAGAATCCAGAGGTTTTGATCCCATCCGCCATAAATGACTTCTCGTTTACCGTCACCATCAACATCAAAAACTTTAGGAGTAGAGTAGATGCCGTCCGGACGTCCTTCTCCGGTATTGGTTGGACCTCCGATTTTATCTTCACTTTGATGTACCCATAAAATCTCTCCATTATTATCCAGAGCATACAGTGCACCTAAATCTCCAGGTTGACCAACGACATGAGATCCAGCCTCTGAAGCGGTGTCTGCACCGGTTCCGACAAGAATTTCCATCTCTTGATCATCATCAAGATTTGTAAATATCGGCATGGTTGAAACCGAAGATGTTTGATATGTTAAACCGGTTTGTGGGTCTGTGCCTGTTATAGCAGGAAAAGTTCGGCTCCATTTGATTTGACCGTTCTCTTCCAGACAAATAAGTGCGGCAGGTGCGGTTTCTTCTAATGCACTATTGAGTCGTTTACTTGTCGCAATAAAGATCTCTTTGAATCCATCAGCATCAATATCATATAAAGCAATGGATACATCTCGAACAGGGCCGAAAGTGGAAAGTTCAGTTTTCCATTCATATTCACTTTGGGCATTAACAGTAAGTGTATAAGCACAGTATGCATTTGAGGTAGGGTATACTTTAAGATAATACGTTCCACTATATGGTACGTTATAATCAATAATTTCTTCGTTTTCGGAAAAGTGAGCGGCCACAATTTGTAAGCTTTCATTATAAAGAATCATATTGAGATCTACAGTATTTTCTTGTGGTCTCATTTCAATATGCAAAGTTCCGGGATCAAGTGAGAGTTTGAACCAATCTTCGTCGTTAGCATCAAGTAGATAGGTGCCATTACTAATGGGAACTGCGTCATAGCGACTATTATTTGGTTCAAAGCGATCATCAGCTTTAAGATATGGTAGTGAAAAAAGTAATAAAGAAACAAAAAGAATTAAAATATGAGATTTTTTCATAAATCCAATCCTTTTTAAAAAAATTTTGGTGTATAATTTTACAACATTTTTTTTAAAAAGGAAAAGGGATGACATATAATGAAGTACAATTGGAAGTAGCCAAAGTATATGCGGCGGCATTTGATCGTGCTCCGGAGCGCGAGGGATTGCTCTATTGGACTGAACAGGTAAACAATGGAAACTTGACAATTGAACAGGTGGCAGAATCATTTTATGACCAGCCGGAGTTTAAAAATTTATATGATCCTGAAAATAGTACCGATGAAGAGTATGTAACAGCTATTTATGAGCACGTATTCGATAGAACCCCCAGTGCTGAAGAAGTTGGGTACTGGGTTTCACAACTGCAAACAGACGGAGGCCCTGTAACACGTAAAACATTAACGGCGGCGATGGTACATGGTGCACTGGGAGATGATGCGACACAGCTTGCCAATCAAGCAGAAGTAGGTGTGGAATATGCTTTGCACAGTGCAGGTATAATAGAGGCCGCCAAGGCGGCTATTGATGGGGTAACGGCCGATCCGGCTACTGTAGAACAGGCGATTGATGCATTTGAAAGTAAATATGGATATCGTGTTTCTACTCCGGATGATTTGGCAAATTTATCTTCAGATATTACAGCTGTTAATCTTAGTAATGCGGAATCTGGCACTTATGATTTTTCACAAGTAGTATCTGAAAATTTAAATAGGATTGCTTTTTTGGAACCTGCCCAGGGGGATGTGAACTTACAAAATCTACCGGATAACGCTGAAGTTTGTTTTATGGGATATGATATGGGTGAAGATATCGGTATGGGACTTCCCGGTGACTGGTATGAAGGACTCACTTTCACCCTGTCTGATTTAAATAGAGAAAGCAATCAACTAACAATTGATCTCTATGCCCATCAGCCTATTGAATTAGAAGATGCTAGTAGTCCATTTGGTGTGATTACCGTGAAGGCTCATGTTGACAACACTGAAAATATAGTTATAACATCCAATTTATGTAGTGATCTTAGTGGAGATCAATATATGCCACAAGATTATACTAACGGTTTTCTTCTTGACTCTTCTTCTGTTAACAATGTTGTTTTAAAAGGAGAGAGTGGTTTGGTTTTTGAGGTAACAGAGGGGGCGCAAATTCATTCTGTTGATGCGTCAGATATAGATGGTCATGTTGATGTTTTTATGAGAAGTAATGAACAAAGTGTTGAGTATATAGGCAGTAGTGGGGCGGATTTTTACTTTACTTCTGATCAGGGCGATAATATAGAAGCAGGCGGTGGAGCTGATTATATATCTCTTGGAGATGGTATGGATACTGTTATCTATCGTGCATCTACAGACACACCTGTGGATTTTATTGAATATAGTGATGGAATGTATGTTAGAATGGAAGAAATTTCTTCGTTTGAAACCGGTGTAGACAAAATAGTTTTTACATCTGACTTAAACTTGGTTGATGGAGAAGCAAGGGAGAGTATACTTCAAAAAGAGATGATTGATATCAATAACATGGATGCTTATATCAGTGCCAATGGCAATGATTTTTTTGATGATAACGGGACGGATAGGGTTTTGGCATGGGCAGTAACCACCGATCCTTTTGGTGATGCAAGTGACGGTTGTCTATTTGTAGATGTTAATGGAGACGGAGACTTGAATTTAGAAGATGATATTAGCATCAGATTTTATGATATGACAACATTTGATTTGGCAGATGTAGTGTTTGTCTAATGACATTGTATCTGTTGTACTCCATGTAGAAGGGTGGTGGGTAGTATGATATAATTTTGCAAACATGAAAAAGGTGTTTGCAGTATGACCAATGTTATTCTGTGCGGTGGCAATGGCACTCGTTTGTGGCCGGTTAGCCGCACTTTGATGCCTAAACAATTTATTCCTCTGTTTAATCGTCGTTCGTTGTTTCAATTGACAATAACACGTAATCTGTCTCTTGCCGATACTTTTTGTATTGTTAGCAATACCGAACAATACTTTTTGGCTTCTGATCAAGTAGAGGAGATGAATGTTGATATTGATGTTCGGTATCTGTTGGAACCGGTTGCTCGTAATACTGCTCCGGCTATAGCATTGGCGGCCATGTTTTATGACCCGGAAGAGATACTTTTTGTGACACCTTCAGACCATTTGATTAAAGATGTTGACGCATATCAATATGCCGTTGAACGGGCAAAGGAATTAGCGAAAAAAGGATATCTTGTAACTTTTGGAATTACGCCCACTTTTCCGGAAATCGGGTATGGTTATATTCGGGCACAGGGGGAAAATGTTGAAGCTTTTATCGAAAAGCCTGACAAGGAGCGTGCCAAATCCTTTTTGGAAGTTAACCTATCTACTCCCGGTACATATCTTTGGAATAGCGGAATGTTCTGTTTTAAAGCCGGTACATATCTTCAGGAATTGGAAAAATATGCTCCTGCAATATTTGAGGCATGTGCAGAAGCTTTTAAAGTAATAAAAAAACATGGAACGGTTTGTCGTATAACTCATGAAGCAATGGCATCTATACCGGAAGAGAGTATTGATTATGCGGTCATGGAACATTCCGATCTTATTCGTGTTGTGCCCTGTAATATCGGATGGAGCGATCTTGGAAGTTTTGATGCGCTGGATGAGGTTCTTCCAAAAGATAAAAATGGCAATACACAAAATAGTCAACTTGTGACACGAAATGCATCAAACAATTTTATCTATGCCAAAGAGAGGCTGGTTGCAATTGCCGATGTGAATGATTTGATTGTGGTTGATACAGCTGATGCCCTGCTTATAACCCGCAAAGGTCATTCTCAAGTTATTAAAGAAATTGTCAAAGAGTTAAAAAGTAAAGAGAGTGAACTTCCCCATATTCATGTGACAGCCCATCGTCCGTGGGGAACCTATACGGTGCTTGAAAGTGCGGATCGTTATAAAATTAAACGGATCGTTGTCAAACCTGGTAAACGTTTGAGTTTGCAAAAACATTATCATCGCAGTGAGCATTGGATTGTTGTTAGTGGAACCGCATTGGTAACAGTGGGAGAAAAGAAGCAAGTTGTACGACCCAATGAGTCGGTTTATATCCCGATGGGAGAGACACATCGTTTGGAAAATCCCGGAAAAATCCCTCTGATATTGGTAGAAGCACAAGTGGGGGAGTATACGGGTGAAGATGATATTGTTCGTCTCGAAGATGATTATAAGCGTAACTAAATGAAACGCATAAAACAGCAATTAAAAAATGTATGGAAATTCCGTTCTTTTGTTATAACAGCCGTTTACAATGAATTTCGTACCCGTTTTGCCCGTAGCGGTTTGGGTATGGCATGGATGGTTCTTAATCCATTGGCACAGGTAGTGGTTTATGCATTTGTGCTTTCGCAGGTGATGAAAGCAAAGCTTGGCGGTATTGGATCGGAATATGCCTATCCGATTTACTTGTTGGCAGGCTTGGTTATGTGGAATTTTTTTGTTGAAATTGTTGGACGTTTAACAGGTATTTTTGTCGATAACGGACATCTTCTTAAAAAAATGGCATTTCCAAAACTTATTCTTCCTACTGTTGCTGTCGGCTCTTCATTGGTAAGTTATATGGTTTTATTATTTTCGATGTTAATTATATTTGCTTTGTTAGGGCATACTCCGGGGTGGTCGGCGCTTTTTTGGCTGCCGGTATTGACCCTGGTGTTATTGGTATTTTCTGTAGGATTTGGACTTTTGCTTGGTATTTTGAATGTTTTTGTCCGAGATACGGGGCAGGTAATGGGTATTGTGATGCAATTTTGGTTTTGGTTGACACCGATTGTTTATGTGGCTGATGTTTTGCCGGATCAATACCGATGGATTCTTTTATTAAATCCTCTTACGCCTGTTGCAGAAGGATTTCATGCCGTTTTGGTTTATGGAGTTTCTCCCGCAATATGGCCGTTGTGCTATCCATTTTTGCTTGCTGTACTTTTTTTATCGATGGCCGGAATATTGCTTTTTAAGGGTGGCGAGGAGATGACCGATGTCCTCTGATGAAGTATTGCATATTCAGGGGGTTGGGAAAGCATTTTGTCTTTATGCCAGTGAATGGCATCGAATAGCACGGTGGTTTGGTGTGCCCATAAAACCGAAAGAGTGCCGGAATGTATTGTCCGATATCTCTTTAACAGTCGGGCGCGGTGAAGCGGTGGCTGTTGTTGGTCAAAACGGGTCGGGTAAAAGTACATTGTTGAAAATTGTTGCAGATACTTTAAAGCCCTCGTCGGGATATATTGAAAAACATGGACGAGTTTCTGCGATATTGGAATTGGGCATGGGGTTTCATCCTGACTTGACACCGCGTCAAAATGTTTATCATGCGGCGGGGCTTATGGGATTTTCTTTTGAAATGATTAAAGAAAGGATGGATTGGATCGAAGATTTTTGTGAAATTGGTGATTATTTTGATCGACCTTTACGAACATTGAGTAGTGGTATGCAGATGCGCGTGGCCTTTGCGGTAGCAACGGCATGGCGACCTGATCTTTTAATTATTGATGAGGCATTGTCTGTCGGGGATATATACTTTCAACATAAAAGTTTTGATCGCATTAAAACATTTCAAAAAGAGGGGACCGCTCTTTTGCTTGTCTCACATGATCGTGCGGCGGTACAAGCACTTTGCAATCGTGCACTGTTGCTGGAAAAAGGACAACTGATTCTGGATGGAGAACCGGAAAAAGTTATGGATTATTATAATGCATTAATTGCCGAAAAAGAGCAGGGGAGTGAATCAATCGAACAGCATATCGGTGCCGGCGGAAAAGTACAAACGGTTTCCGGTAGCCGTCATGTAGCGCTTTCGTCACTTCGCCTTTTGAACGAATCGGCATATCCCGCAGAGGTGCATTTTGTAGGGAAAAATGCCATATTGGAAATTGTTATCGAGACGCGTGAAGCTGTTGATGAGTTGGTAGTGGGTTATATGATAAAAGATCGTCTTGGGCAAACGATTTATGGAACCAATACCCATTTTCTTGGTCATACCCTTCGGCATATTCCTGGCGGACAACGACTCTGTTTTCGATTTTATTTTACGCTCAACTTGGGACCGGGCTCCTATGCAGTTACCGTAGCGGCTCATGAAGGGGCTGATCATTTGAAACGTAACCATCTGTGGATTGATAATGCTACAATATTTGAAGTTCACAATGGTGGGGTAGAAGAGTTTGTCGGGGTAGCCTGGTTGCCTCCTCGGGTTGAAATTATGGGAGAAGGTGATGAAACATAATTTTTACAAAGCTTTTGAAGCACGTTTTCGTGGAGAACGTGAGGAGATAAAAAAACGTCAGGCAATCTATCTCCCTTTGGTTAAACCTGTATGTAAAAAACATCCCCAAAAACCCGTTGTTGATATTGGAGCAGGACGTGGTGAGTGGTTGGAATCTTTACAAGAACAAGAGATTTTGGCTGAAGGGTATGATGTTGATAAGGCATTGGTTGAAGAGGCAGTTGGTTACGGCTTGCAAGTAAAGGAAGAAGACGGTGTGGAGGCACTGACCAAAATGCCTGATGCTTCCGTTTGTGTTGTAACAGCTTTTCATGTGGTGGAGCATCTGCCTTTTGATAGGTGGATGAAATTGATACGTGAGGCAAATCGTATCCTTGTTCCGGGTGGAGTATTGATTTTAGAGACTCCGAACCCGGAAAATATCAGGGTTGCTTCGGAACATTTTTATCTTGATCCAACCCATCGGAATCCTATTCCGGCACGTTTGCTGGCTTTTGGAGTGGAATATGGAGGGTTTGAAAGGGCAAGCATAGTACGTTTACAGGAAAATCCATGTTTTGCGTCAGAAGTTCGTGCATCAATCCATCAGGTACTTGAAGGGCCGAGTCAGGATTATGCCGTTGTCGGTCAAAAAGATGGTGATAATGATTTGTTTGAACAAATAGGGGATTCACTCGCCCGTCTGGCGCAAGGGCTCTCTTTTGAAGAAACAGTACGTCGATTTGAAGAGCGTTTGTTGGCTTATGACCGTTATTTATTGGAAGCCGCGGTTCGTGAAGAAAAACGAGATATAAGTGCTTTAGAACATGCGGTGCATATCTTAAAAGAAGAGTTGGATATTGTTCATGAAGCTTTGAATGGGTTGCAAACTTCCCATCACGGTTTAGCAGAAGCTTTTCATATGAGTCAGCAAAAACCTCAAACGCTATATGGTCAATTTATAGATTGGTTTCAAGAAGTAATGAATCGCATAAAAAAGTAGGGCTAAAATGCGATTATTGATTGATATGCAAGCTCTACAAAGTGAGAGTCGAAATCGCGGAATCGGTCGTTATACCGATCATTTTGTTCAGGCACTGATCAAACAAGCCAGCAACAAACATGAAATCTTATTGCTTTTTAACGGAGAAGATGAGGCTCTGGAGACAACATTATCAACATGGTGTCAACGGGTAGGAAGTGAACAAATTCATCTCTTTGCTTCTCCTGGAAAGACTGCATTTATTGATTCCGAAAACCGTTGGCGTCGTCAAATGGCTGAACGTTTACGGGAAGATGTTATTGCCCGTTTGCATCCAGATTGGGTTTTGCTTACTTCTCTTTTTGAAGGATTGGTTGATTCTGCCGTTCTTTCGGTAAAAAGTTGGCGTCATATACCTACTGCAGCAATTCTTTATGATTTAATTCCTATGCTTTATCCAAATCTTTATTTGAAGAATGATGCTGTTCAAAATTGGTATAAGACTCGATTAGAAGCATTAAAAACGTGTGATTTACTCTTAGCCATCTCCTGTTCTACGGCCATAGATGCACGCCTTTATCTTGGTGAAGAAGCACCACCTGTTGAGTCGGTTTTAACGGGTGGAAATCCTCTGTTTCGCAAAGGGTTACCTAATGTAAAACATTTAAAACGGTATGGTCTTGCTGATACTCCTTATCTTTTGGCTGTAGGTTCATATGAAGCAAGGAAAAATTTTGAAGGTATTATTCGGGCATATACTCTTTTGCCCAAAAACCTGCGTCAACTTTATCGATTGGTAATTGTAGGTAATATCCCGCCTGAACGGATGGTTTATTGGGATCGTCTATCCAAAGGTGCGATAACACAAAAACAAATAATTGTAACCGGAATGGTGAGTGACGCAATATTGCTTTCGCTCTACAGAGGCGCAACACTTTTGTTACAGCCCTCATTTTATGAAGGTTTTGGATTGCCGGTTTTAGAAGCTATGCAGTGTGGAGTTCCTGCTCTTGTTGCAAATCGAGGAGCACTACCGGAGGTAGTGGGTGATAAAACGGCACTTTTAGATCCATTTAACCCAACATCGATGGCACAAATCATGACTGAAATTTTAGATAAACCGACACTTTATGAGCAATTGCGACAAAAAGCTGAAAAACGTGCCAGCTTATTTTGTTGGGAAGCCGTGGCCAAACGTGCACTTTTTGCTTTGGAACGTTATCGAAAACCTTTGGAAGATCAGGGAAGGGAAATAACGCGTACTTTGATTTGGGAAACTCAAAGTTCCAATGCGCCTAATAAAGAGTCATTGTCAGCTGTTTTGCGTGCAGTGTCAATAAATCAAAGAACCTTCAAACAGTGGACTAGTTTGGTTCAACCTTTGAAAAAGTGGCGTATTGAAGGGCCGTTTGATAGTAGTTACTCTTTGGCCCTTTTAAATAGAGAGACGGCATTGGCTCTTCATGCTTTGGGTATGGAAGTTACTTTACGATCCGTAGATGGTCCTGGAGAGTTTGTTCCTAAGAAGGAGTTTTTGGCTCGTAACAAAGTTTTGGAAAAAATGTGGCGTCGTGGATATCAGACGGGATATGATGAAATAGAAGTAGTTAGTCGCAATCTCTACCCGCCTTATGTAGCAGACCTTTCGGCTCCTGTTAATATGCTTCATCATTATGCTTGGGAAGAAGGAGGGTTTCCCCAAGAATGGGCCGAAGCTTTCAACCATTCATTGCAGGCTATGACAGTAATTTCCCGACATGTTGAAAAAATTTTGATTGATCACGGTGTTACCGTGCCCAAAGTTGTTAGCGGTTGCGGTGTAGATCATTGGGAACGGATCACCCCTCTTGCTGATCATGGTGTAAAGGGCTTACGAACTTTTCGTTTTCTACATGTCTCCTCTTGCTTTCCTCGTAAAGGGGCTGATGTTCTTTTGGATGCGTACGGCGAGGCTTTTACAATTGAAGATGATGTGACATTAGTTATTAAAACTTTTCCAAACCCGCATAATCAGATTGCCGACTATCTGACACGATTACAGGCAAATAATGCTCATTTCCCTCATGTGATTTTAATAGAAGAGGATTGGTCATCGGAGCGTCTTAAAGCGTTATATCAAGCGTGTCATGTATTGGTGGCTCCTTCTCGGGCGGAAGGCTTTGGTTTACCTTTGGCTGAAGCAATGCTCTCTGATTTAGCAGTTGTAACGACTGGTTGGGGAGGACAGTTGGATTTTTGTGATGAGACAACCGCCTGGCTGATTGACTACCGTTTTGAGTGGGCGCAAACCCATTTTCATTTACCCGGATCAGTATGGGCAGAGCCGAATAAAACCCACTTGGCAGAAATACTTCAAAACCTTTATCGTCTGTCTTCGGATCAACGTATTGCCAAAAGTCGGATCGGCGCGCAAAAACTCAAAAAAGAAATGTCATGGCAAGTATGTACGCAAAAACTCGTTGATGCCGCATCTACATTGCCTTTTAAGTCACATCGTTATGTTAAAATTGGTTGGATGAGTAGTTATAAAGTTCCTTGTGGAATTGCAGAATACAGTGAGCAATTGATTCGAGGTTTTTCTCGTCCGCCTGTAATTTATGCGGCCCAAAAAGCAATAGATTTTGCCGAAAATGAAACAACCAATATCTTTCGATGTTGGCATTATGAAGATTCTGATTTTCATACGTTGCTTGAAGCTTTGGAAAGAGATGCTGTCGAAGTATTGATTATCCAGTTTAATTATGCATTTTTTGATTTTATGGCTTTTAGATCTTTTTTGCAGATTCTACATACTAGGGGAGTTAAAACAGTTGTAACGCTTCATGCTACTCAGGATGCAGACGAGATTCCCCATAAAAAATTGGCATATTTGGCTCCGGTTTTAAAAACGTGTGCCAGGTTACTGGTACATACACCTGCCGATATGAACCGTCTTAAAACCTTGGGTATTGTCGAAAATGTTACGTTGTTCCCCCACGGAGTACCGGTTGGGCCGCGTATGACATCTAAAAGTTATCGTCAAAATGGTCCGTGGCGACTGGCTACATATGGATTTGCTCTTCCGCACAAAGGGTTGTTGCAAACTATAGAAGCTACGGCCCTTTTGCTGAAAAAAGGATATGATGTACGTCTGCATATGTTTAATGCGCGTTATCCTGTCGGCGCTTCAGATGAGATTATTGAAAAAATACAAGAGCGCATAGGGCAATCAGATCTTCTTTCTAAGGTTGAGTTGGAGACTACATTTTTAGAAGAGAGTGATGTGTTGCAACGTTTGGCAGAAGTAGATCTTGTCGTATTTGCGTATCAAAAAACAGGAGAATCTTCCAGTGCGGCAGTGAGAACTGCATTGGCGGCAGGATGTGCCGTAGCTGTAACACCTCTCGATATATTTGATGATGTTTCAGAAGCGGTTTATTGCTTACCCGGTACGGATGTGATGAATATATACTCAGGCATTCAAAAGTTATTAGATCAGCCGGAATATCTTCACAAATTGCACCTGCAAGCACAATACTGGAGTGAAAAACGGTTGGCGGTGCAATTAGGAAGACGGCTGGAAAATATGTGCCATGCGTTAAGTGAATGTTGACAGTGGTTTATCTTGGTAAGTGACTAAACCATGGCATTTCTTGACATGCCATATGCCGTTTGATATAATTGCACGGTACAAGTGGACTGTATTCACTCGAACCAACTTAGAAAAGGAGTCAGAATGACACTGGAAGAAGTAAGACTGGAAGTCGCCAAGATTTATGCGGCGGCGTTTGACAGGGCACCCGACGCGGCGGGGTTGACCTATTGGGCAGAACAGGTGAATAGTGGTGCCCTGACAATTGAGCAGGTAGCACAATCGTTTTTTGATCAGCCTGAATTTGAAGAGCTGTACCATCCTACTCTGAAAACGGATGAAGAGTTCGTCAGTGACATTTACAATCACGTCTTTGATCGTGCACCTTCGTCTGAAGAGGTTGCCTATTGGGTTGAACAGCTCCAGGCAGACAATGCGGTTGACCGCACCACTTTGATTGCGGCCATGGTTCATGGCGCACAGGGAGATGATGCCGTACAATTGGAGAACCAAGCAAAAGTTGGAGTGCAGTATGCTCTGTATGGAGCAGGTACGGTAGAGGAAGCCAAAGCGGCTATTGAAGGCGTAACGGCTGATCCCGCTACGGTAGAAGAAGCCCTAAACAGCATTGAAAACCAAGAAGAGAGCGGTCAGATCTTCACGACAACGTATCAACTGGATACGATTGTTGGAACAAGTGGAGATGATGTTGTCAAAACTGACTGGCTTGAGCTTGGCGACAGTATTGACGGGGGCAATGGGAATGATACGCTGGAAGTGTATGGAGGCGTTGACATTGAAAAGGCCGATATTACCAATATCGAAAATGTAGATATTGTCACATCTTATGACGGTGACTATAGCTATACGCTTGACTATGTTGAGGGATTGGAGAAGGTAAGTTATGTGAGTCGTGCGGCCACCCCTGGAAAGGTCACATTGACCACCAAAGAGAACGCCCAAAGCGTTTCGGTGACCAATGCCGGAGGGGCAGAGATTACAGACAATGGTAATAACGACACTCTTAAAGAGGTTAGCCTGAAAGAGATGTCTGATGAGACCATTGTAAAATCTGATGCTTTGGTTAAATTGAATCTTAGCAACATGGATACCAATGTTGGTGTCAAGGCGCAAGCTGGCACACGTACATTGACTGTTTCGCTAGACAAAGTTACTGGTGGCACGGTTAAAGATGCAGAAGCTACAGCATTGCATGTCGAAACTTCAGGAAATGCTTCTAAAGATGTAAAATTTTATACTGATAAAGCAAAAACTGTTGAAATTACTGCAAATGCAAGCTTGTCAGACGCAAAAATCCAAGATGCGGCCCTTAAAACACTGACTGTTGATGGAAGCGCCGCAGTAAGCTTGGCAGAAGTGCAAGCGGCTGATCTTGAAAAAGTTGTAGTGGAAGACTCTGCAGGACTGACGGCGGATCTTAGTAGTCTGAGCAAAGTCGTTACCGTTGATCTTTCTGCAACAAGCGGTAATAACAAGCTAACTGTGAAAGGTGATCTTGAAAATCTTGCCATCAAGGGCGGTAGTGGAAATGACGACATTAGTGCAGTCGGTGCTCTTGACAAAACTGCCAGAGTAGATCTTGGTGCTGGGGATGATGCTTTTAGAGGCGACAGCGCGCCTGATGATGATGCACGGGTAGACGGCGGAGCAGGCAACGATATCTTGGGTGTAACAAAAGCTGATCAAATGAAAGCTGATGTCTACACCAACTTTGAAATTCTTGACCTTGCGAAAGCAGAAGCTGGCACTTATGACATGAGTACTTTGCCCGGCTTGAAAGATGTACTTTTTAGCGATGCTGAAAACGGTGCAGTTGTAGTTAGTAAGCTGGCCAATGAAGCGACTGTAACATTTGATGCCGCAAGTGGTGCAGATACCACTTATGGAAGCAATGGCATTGAGCTTAAACTTGCTGATACGCAAGCCAACGATGACACCATCACATTTAAAATGGTAGCCGATGATGCAGTTACAAATAAAGACGGTACTGCTCAAGGTCAAGCCGATGTCACAGTTACTGCCAATGGAATCGAGAATGTTAACATTGAATCTACGGCAGTGGCAGATTTGGGTGATGCAGAGAATAACATTTCTGCTTTGAGTAGTGCAAATTATACAAACAAAATCACATTGACAGATGACGCGGCTAAGACTTTGACCATTTCTGGTGATGCAAAAGCAGAAGTTAGTGTTGCAAGTGGCTCTGTAGTAAAAACTGTTGATGCTTCTCAAAATGGTGCCGGCGTTACTGTCGACATGACAAACAACTCAGAGGCAGTTGCCTTTTTGGGTAGTGACCAGGCTGATACATATACTGCCAGTGGTCAAGCAGATAAAATTGAAGCACACGCAGGTAACGATACTATCACCCTCGCGGCTGGTGAAGAAACGGTTCGTTATGTATCTGCCCAAGATGCAAATTTGGTCATTAAAGATACCAACAATGATGGAACCGTTGATTCTGTAAGCTTGGAAAAAATTGAAAACTTTACCACCCAAGCAGATAAGATTGAGCTTTCGGCTGCATTGAACCTGGCTTCCGGTGATGCAAGAAGTGCAATTACCGATAAAGGTACAGTCGATAGTATCAGTGATGCCGTTAAAATGAAAGAGTTTGTTGACAACAATGCCAACGACTTCTTTAGCGATGGTACAACTGATCGTGCTGTGGCTTTTGTGACTGACGGTACCGATAGTGTTCTCTTTGTTGACGCCAATGCTGACGGCAATTTGACTCTGACAGATGACTTGGCTGTTGAGCTAGCCGGTATTGCTTCAATCAACGATATCGATATTCACGATATCGTATTCGGTTAAAATTCTCCCCCTTAGGGGGAGTCTATAAATATAAATCTCTCATAGTATCGAAGAAATAAATCCTCTCCTCTAAAATTATAAATCGCTATTCAACCCATAAGTGCAATCAAGCCGGCATTAATATTCAATTCTTTGACCATCTTCGCAAAGAAGACTTCATAAGGCGTCTTGAATCCCAACACTTTCTAAGGTCTGTGGTTGAGTCTATTTTGAATTATCGTCACCTCTTTTGCCTTCAAGTAAGAGGAAGATTGAAATTGCCGGATCAACCGTTGGAATGTTAGTGATTCCTCTTTTTTTAGGTGTGCTAATTGTTGTAAAATAATGGCAATATTTATAATGTTTTAATAAAATATTAAATTTATTTATTGCAAAATAAATTTATTAAATATAAGGAGGTAAAATGGCTGTATTAGTAACAGATTTGGGTGGTGAAAAAGGATTTGGTGAGAATTATCTGGAACGTAACGATGATGGATATACGGATGCTGTGGATATTACATCTGTATTTCCTGAAGGACTGAACTTATTTGGTCAAACTTGGGATCATATTTACATAAATAACAATGGAAATATTACGTTTTATAACGGATTATATACGTATACTCCTGGTATAATTAGTGCGGGCACTGAACCGATTATCGCACCTTTTTGGGCAGATGTCGACACACGTGGTGGTGAAGTTGAACCGGGAAGTGGTGAGTCGATTGAGCCGCCTCATGATCTTGGAACATACCGGAGTTATTTGGAAACCCTTGAAGACAGCGAAAATGCTTTAGAAGAGTATTATACCGAAATGGATGCGTTGGCAAGTCTATCGAATGCTTCACTGGACGCATATGACTTAACCTCTTATTACTCTTTTACTCAGAGGGCGATGGATGATGGACTTTTAACAGAAGAACAAGTAAACGAATACAATTTTGAAAATTATTATAATTTTCTTTTATTTCAGAAATCACAAATGGATACTGGATATAACCCGGATGGAAATTCAAAAGGATCAAATCTTGTGTGGTATGACTTGGATCCTGAAAGCAAAATAATTACGGTTACATGGGATGATGTGGGTTATTACAGTTACCATACAGACAAACTAAATGCCTTCCAATTGCAATTGGTCAATGTAGGGAATGGCGATTTTGATATGGTATTCCGTTATGAGGATATCAATTGGGTTACCGGTGATGCTAGCGACGGCATCAATGGCTTAGGTGGCGTAGTTGCAAGGGCGGGATATTCTGCCGGAGATGATCAACACTATTTTGAATTGCCAATTTCTGGTAATCAAACGCAGATGTTGGATTTAGAAAATTTCCAAATGGGAGAAAATACTGAACCTGGAGTGGTGCGTCTTTCGGTCCGCAATGGACAAATTGAGGGTGTAGGGTTGGAAAACAGTGATGATCGATTAGAAGGTGGAGATGCAGATGATTTCCTAGATGGTCGTAGTGGCAATGACATTTTGTTCGGAGGCTTGGGTAATGACATATTGAATGGTGGAGATGGTAACGATCACATTGAAGGGGGAGAAGGTAATGACATTATTTATCCCGGAACAGGAAGTGATGTAATAGATGGCGGTGACGGAATAGATACGGTATCTTATACTGTAACTTACAATCATGTGCATATATCGCTCGATTACGATGCCTTAATGGTGACGAGTGAAAATATAAACGATGAGTTGCACAATATTGAGATTATGCAGTTTGAAGATGTGAGAATGCCTGATGAAGTTGCATTAACTTTGCGAGATCAAGAAGCAGAAATTGTAAGGTTGTATTCTGGAATTTTTGATCGAACACCGGATAATGGGGGACTGGAGTATTGGGTAAGAGACAGGGTCGAAAATCACCATAGCATACAAGAAATTTCATCTTTGTTCGCTACATCAGATGAGTTTGAAGCAAGGTTTGGTGTTGAAAGCGACAGAGACTTTATTAACCTTTTGTATAATAATATTTTAGGAAGGGACGCAGATGAGGCCGGTTTTGAGTATTGGGAAGAGGAAATTGCCAGAACCGGAGATCGTAGCGGTATGGTGGTGAGTTTTACAAACTCTGAAGAGTATATTGAGAACATGGAAGAAGCAGTTGATACTGTTTTGGAAAATATGCAATTTGAGACATCTGATACTCTGGGAATGTAATATGCTTAAAGGTGTGCCTTTTGGGGCGCATCTTTAAAGAACTAAATTTAAGAATATTTTTTTATTTTTTTTCGTATAGCATATAGTATATAGTTAGTCACGTTCCAAACTCTTTTAAAAAATGTTATATGTAAATCATTTTTTTGTATTTTCCACATTTGGCATACAGCTTTTAATTTATGTGATGAACGTGAATTATTGCGAACCCGGTAATCTGCTAATACCTCATTAAGACCGTCGGCGTAGCCGATTTGTTTTAAAATACGTGCCCAGCATTCAAAATCTTCATTCATGGGCAACTCTTCATTAAAAAAACATGGTGAAATTTGTTTTGTATCATAGATAACGGTTAGACATCCAATGGCCGTTTTTTTTAGAAACTCTTCATAGGTTAAGCGATGAGGGACTGAGATATGGTTTAATGGTTTACCTTTTTCAGATATACGTCTATATGCGCAAAAACTAAAAGTTGACTGATGATTTTGCATAAAATTTAATTGTTTTTCTAATTTTTGTGGGTACCATATGTCATCACTGTCCAAAAACGCTATGAAACGCCCTTTTGCCTGTCGAATGGCAATATTTCTGGCATAAGCTGTTCCTTTGTTATGCGATAATGAAAGAAGATGTATTCTTTTGTCTTTTTGGGTGAATTTATGAGCAAGAGAATAGGATTGATCGGTTGAGGCATCGTTAACTATAAGTAATTCCCAATTGCTTATGCTTTGGCGGCAAACTGATTCTATAGCATCTTTAAGGTAGGGTGCGCTGTTATAAAGAGGCATAATAACTGATACCAAAGGAACATTATTATTGTTCAAATTCAGCCTTTTGAGGAAATTGTTTTTTTAAAAAATCATGTAATGTTTTAACTGTTTTTTTATATTCATTTTCTGAAAGTTGTGGATGGTCATTTAAGCAGACAAAATTCAATGATTTATTATTTTGAAGATGCGTCATGGCTTGATGCAGATGACGATAACTACGAATATTGATGACATATCCGTCATTGTGTCGGTAGGGATAAAATTGTTGCGTTAAGAGTTGCCAGTATCGATAAATATATTGATTAAGATCGTTTTTAGAGCGGAAGCGGTGTTTTGATGTTTCCATTAGGTAAGGTTCAAAAAACTGGTTCACTTCAAGAAGAGTTTTTTTAAGAAGCGGTTGTGGTAGATGCCAGTGAGTAATCCAAATGACTTTACGAAAAAAATTTTGAAAAAGAAAATTATTCATTTTATCTAAAAAAGAATATGTTGGATGATAAAGAAAACGGGGTTCCATGTGAATGGGGGCAAGATGGCTATTTAAAAGTTTAAGAGTATTGACAATAGAATAGATCCATGTATCACGTTTTTTTATAAGTTCAAAAAAGATATTTCTTGGAATAGGACTATGTGCAAAGAAATCAACAGGCATACCATCGACAAAAAAACGTTCAGGTGGTATGGGACGCCAAATGAAAAAGTCATCATTAAGATATACAAAGGTTTCAGAAAGACCTTTGAGATTTTTAAGGTTCATTTCTACTGCTGTAGGATTAAAGACAGGTAAGTGAGATTTGTCTTTGAATAAATCACTCTCTTTAATGATTTCTATACGAGGGTGATCACTTTTTATCCAGCTTGGAGGCAAAGATTTGACAATTAGATATATTTTGTGATACCAAGGACAGTGGTAAGTTATAGATCGCAAAGCATAGCGTAAAGTACCCATGTCTCTGAAACGAGCAGAAGCGGCTTCATCCTGCAAATTAAGTGATGGTGTGAGATATTGACGGCGAAGTTGTTGAAGATGTGGATCATCACCATCGATCCAGGGTAAAACAAAATCGATTTCAGACACTATGATGCCTCCACGCAAATATCTTTTATCACACGCAGAAGTGTTTTTGCAGATTTCTGCCAGTTGAAACGGTTGCAAGGGAAGCAATATTTTTGGTGTTGAAGAGCTAAAAGTTTTTCAATGTCTTGACCAATTTGATTGGGATTGTTGGGATCAGTATACATGGGAGTATCACCGAATAGTTCATGGAAAACAGGGATATTACTTAAAAGTACGGGTTTTTGTAGACGTAATGCTTCAAGCGCTGGAAGGCCAAAGCCTTCATGTAGTGAAAGCATTAAGAAGCCTGCGGCATGGAGCAAGAGACAGCTTTTTTCGGTGTTATTTATGAATCCTGTAAAATGAATCTTGGAATGAAGTTTGTGAGTGTCTATGTAATCATATAAATCATCATAAAGCCAACCTTTTCGGCCGGCAAATACTAATTGGAGGGAAGAATGGGGGTTGTTTTGTAAATAATAGTGAAATCCTTTAATGATATTGAGAGGATTTTTTCTTGGTTGAATAGTGCCGAGGACAAGAAGATAATGTTCAGGTAAATGTAATTTGTTTTTAATAGATTGGAAATCCTTGCACGGGGGGAGTGTGTCGCAATCTGCATAGATAACATAAACAGGTTTATTTGTGATTCCTTTTTTTTGGAGATAATCTATTAACTCTTTACGAGCGGTTTGGGAAATGGTTAAAAGGATATCACTATTATTAATGCTTTTAAGAAGATTTTTTTCCCATTGACGATTATGTTTAGGAGTTTGAAGATGATCGTAAAGAATTAAAGCTATATCGTAAATAAAAGTAGCTACGGGTATATTTGGTTTGAAAAGAGGTTGAAACATATAATCACATTCAATATAAAAATCATAAGATCCCAGCTTTAATTGTAGTGGAAGTAAACATTTACGATAGATATATTTTTCAATAAAACGATAAAGTTTCCATGGCTTTGTTGGTAAATAGCGGCAAAATCTTGGTGTGGCTATGACATTAATACCGTGTTCATTTCTTAAGGACTCATAAAGCTTTTCGGTAAATATGGGTATGCCTGTTTTGGCATCTCTACAAAGCGGGGTAACATCGAATAGGATTTTCATGATAGGTTAATTCCACTGAATATTATTAAATATATCATAAACATCTACTTTTTTCAATTTAATTTAGTTCCACTGTTGTGCCGTCGGTGAAGATCGCTACTTCAAACTCCCTGGTAAGAAGTGCGAAGTTGTCTCCCTCTATTAGAAGTCCATCACGAGTTTCGTAAAAATGAACGTCAGAACTATTACTATTCAGATAGAGTGTATCATATCCTTCTCCTCCATCAACTGTGTCAAAACCACCTGCGCCAACATAAAGAGCATCATTTCCCGCCCCTGTTTGGATAAAATTATCTACCGCATTGTCATAAACAATGTCGTTTCCGCTACCTGTGATAAGGTTTTCGATCCAGACACCGTAAGCAATACTCAAGGCGTCGGTGCCATTATAAAGAAGCTTGGCATCATAAAGGTTATCAATCCAGTCATCAAAAATATGACTATTTATAGATTGTGCGTAGTAATTTTTAAGAGATTGTTTAGTGTGAAAATCAACATTATTAATACTGCCGGGAGAAAGATTGATAAATGAAGCACCTGTGTTATTCGATAAATCTATAGTATCGTTTCCTCCAGCATCCCAGATAGTGATAAAATTCATTTTAGTAAAATCATATCGATAAACATTGTTTTCTGTTCTTGTATGAATATTTGCACCGTAAATAGATTGTAAAGTTGCTATGTCATATATTGCGTAAGGGTAAGGGGCAAAGAGTTCTGTTTGAGCAATGTATTCACTGTCTGTTTCTTCAAAAGTGATATGCCAAGCAAAACTATCATTATAAGACATTAAACTGCGTGTTATATTGTCCTCATTTTCCAATAGTGTCGTTTCATCTTCAAAAGGATGTTTGAGACCAAGAGCATGACCTAACTCATGTGCAATGGTGGCCATGCCATCTGCATCTTTGGTTAACCACTCTTCGTTTGGATTTTCAAAAAGATATTTATCCAAGAAAATATCACCGTACAAATCACCGTTTGGTGATGGATAATATGCATATCCAGCGATAGGGTCGAGTGGTTCAAGGTTGAATCTAATTTCTCCATTCTCTTGTGTCTCAATAAATTGAAGGTCGACAATTTCTTCAATACCATCAAGTAGAGTTCTTACTGCTTCGCGAACAGAATGGGGTAAAGGGGCCCAGTCTGATAGGATGCCTTCATACTCGTTTGGCATAGTGTCTGGGAATGTGTATGTAAGGGTGTGGATATCATCTCCCCATCGCATACCGGAGTCGAGTGCCGCAACGCCATATGTATCGGCAGTAGGTAGCGAAGCGGTTAAGAGATTGGTATAGGAGAAATTTTCGTAAGCTTGATCAAGAAGCGTGCTTGTTTCACTTTGTGCTATCAATGCTTCCGCTTCATCAATTGAGGCCGGGTCAACAGTAATGATATCAATAACTTCATGGGCAATGTCAAGGTTGTTGAGACCATATTCAACATACAATAGACCTGCTGTGGTTTTGTTTTGTAGAATAGTAAAATCATCATTCAAGGCACCATTGATAAGGGCCAGAATGAAATGATGGCGTGAAACAGCCCCGCTATCAAGTTGTTCTTTCCAATAAGCCAGGCCTTCCGGTTCTGCGGAACGATTGAAAAGGTTGTTGTAGACAGCATTAATAAATTCTTCTGTCCCTGTTTGGGGAGGATATAGCTCTTGAGTTTCAGGCTGGTCAAAGAAACTGGCTGCAATGCTTTCGATATCCAGGCCACTCTCTTCCCAGTAGTGTAAACCGTCAGCATCCGGTGCACGATTAAAGGTGGCAATATAAAGAGTAGTGATCTCATTTGCAGACGGCATTTTTGACCTTTTTTATTTTTATTTTAGTTTTTTATTGCTGTAAAGGCCCTAAATTACTAGGATAAAGCAGGTTATAATTATAAAAAAATTTGGGAGTTTATTTGCCGTTTTACACTGATGAATTTTTAACAATATTTTTGCCGGTTGTTATAGTGGGTTTCTATGTACTATATTATTTGGGTATGCGTTCATGGTTGCCCGGTTGGATGATAGGGGCTTCGTTATGGTATTACAGCTCTTTTGGGTGGCGAGAGAGTGTAGTATTGGTGTTGATGTTGGCCGTTAATCGTTTTGGAGTTAAGAAGCTTGTAGATTTTTACTGCGCCCAAAACGTATTGGCTTGGATAATTGTATTCAATTTGGGTGTATTGGCATTTTTTAAATATTTTCCCGGTGTTGGTATGCCAATCGGTTTATCGTTTTATACATTTCAGTTGATTGCCTATGCAGTGGATATTTATCGAAAGAAAGTTTCTTATGGAACTTTGGCCGAATATCTTGGTTTTGTACTTTTTTTTCCTCAACTTGTAGCCGGGCCCATCGTCCACTTTCGTCAGTTGGCTAAACAGTTCACCAACTGGCGTTTTGGAGGATGTTGCAAAGAGATTTCTACAGCTTTTTTTTTCTTTTCAGTCGGGTTGTTTAAAAAGGTGTGTTTGGCCGATATGTATGCCGGATTTGCAGATAGCGCTTTTGCAAAAACAGGAAGTGGATTGAGTGGAATGGAAGCGTGGGAAGGGGCTTTGGCATACGGATTGCAAATCTATTTTGATTTTAGTGCCTATTCTGAAATGGCCATCGGATTAGGGTTGTTATTTGGTATTCGTTTGCCTATCAATTTTCTTTCTCCTTATCGCGCTGTTGGTGCAAGGGACTTTTGGCGTCGATGGCATATTACGCTTTCCTCATTTTTTCGTGATTATCTTTATATCCCTTTGGGTGGTAGTCATCAAGGTGTGGTGATAACTGTTCGCAATACGATTCTTGTAATGACATTGGCAGGTATTTGGCACGGAAGTGGGTGGAACTTTGTTCTTTGGGGGTGGTTTTACGGAGTGTGGATTGCACTGGAACATTCAATGGAACACGTTGGTAATATAAAGCACCGGTTACAACGGTTTTATGTGTTGCAACGGGGATTGACTTTTTTGCTCATTATGCTTTTATGGGTACTTTTTCGTAGTGAAAATTTATCTGATGCGATAGAATATTATAGAACTATGTTAACCGGTTGGCAAGAGTGGAAAGATAATACAATATTATGGCACAATGCAACGGTTTTATGGTTATTGGTAGGGTTGGGAATTGTTTGGTTTCTACCAAATATGAAACAGATGACGGGCTATGAAGAGAAAAGTGATTTTCGATTGCCTACTTTGGGTATATGGCATGGTATTTTAGCGGGTATATTATTTTGGATGAGTTTAAAAACGTTGGGTGATGCACCTTCTAGAATGTTTATCTATTTTGCTTTTTAAGGTGTAAAGGATATGCGTTTTGTTATGGGTGTGGTTATTGGATGCTCTATCATAGGTTTGCTCTGGATTTTGTTAATTATAGGACAGGTAGGTTGTCCTACTCCGTCAAGTCGCTGGGTTTACGAAGTTATCCAAAAAAAGGTACGTATTGCGCAACAAACACCTTCCCCTAAAGTAGTAATATCGGGAGGTTCCAATGTGCTTTTTGGTGTTGATAGTACCATGTTGGCTCAATATTTTGGGCGGCCAGTGGTTAATATGGGAGTGAACGCGGCATTGCAAGTGCCAGTAATTTTGGAAACGACCAAACTGGTATTACAAGCAGGGGACACACTTTTTTTGGCATTGGAATATCCTGATTTATATGAATATGACGGAAAACCGAATTTTCAGGAAATAGATTATATTTTGGCCCGTGCGCCATGGATTTTGCAATCTCTTTCTTGGAAAGAGAAGATTTATTTAATATGGGAAACACCGTTTTTACGGGTTCTTCAAGGGTATAAATGTGATGAAGGCAAACCTGTGCGTGCAGGACCTTACGGAGCTCATCGCATTAATTTACTAGGGGATGAAACTCTGACTTGGCCGGTTCCTAATGCTTATAGAAATGCAGTGAAAAAATCTAAACCCAAGCCGTTTGTTTCAGTGGAATCTCTGGAATATAAAAGAGTGTGGGTAATATTGCGCCGTTTTAAACAGTGGTGCCATCAACATGGTATTCGTTTTTTTCTTATACCGGCGGTTATTCGGGATTTCCCAGATTATCACAAAGATCGGGCGATTGCTTTTTTGAATGCATTACCCCATATTGCATCTCATTATGGATTGATATTTTTGGGTGAACCTAAGGATTTTATGTATGGGATTGATGATTTATACAATACACCGTATCATTTGAATGCAAGGGGAAGAATAGTTCATACAAAACGGTTAATTGACCTGTTTCAGCAGAACGGTATTCGATAAGGGGAATTGAAAGAAATAGAAAAAGTTAATAAAAATTTAATAATAAATAAACAATTAATGTTGGACGTTTAAATATAAGGAGTTTGCAAATGGCAGCATTGGTAAATAACCTTGGTGGAGAAAGAGGCTTTGGAGAAAACTACTTAGATCGTAATGATGACGGATATACCGATGCTATTGATATAACATCGGTTTTCCCTGATGGAATTAATTTGTTTGGCCAGACTTATAATTATATTTATATCAACAATAATGGAAATATTACTTTTGATTATGGGCTTTATCAGTATACTCCCGGTGCTATTGATGCGGGGAGTCGGCCTATTATTGCGCCGTTTTGGGGTGATGTAGATACGCGTGGGGGAGAGGTGGCACCGGGTTCAGGAAATGTAACCGAGCCGCCTCATGATCTTGGGACTTATCAGAACTATCTTTCAACCTTACCCAACAGTGAAGAGGCAATGGATGAGTATTATGAAGAGATGACGGCTTTGGCCAATCTTTCTAATGCTAGTCTTGACTCTTATCATCTTAACAGCTACTATGATTTTGTTGATCAGGCAGTTGAAGATGGATTATTGACTTCGGAAGAGTCGGAAACCTATGATTTTACGAACTATTACAACTTTCTTTTACAGCAATATGATACATATCATTCAGGATATGATCCCAATGGAACATCAACGGGGAGTAATTTGGTTTGGTATGATCTCGCCCCTGAAAGTGGAATTATTACGATTACATGGGATGATGTCGGTTATTATGATACGCATACTGATAAAACCAATGCATTTCAACTTCAGTTGATCAATACCGGTGACGGCAATTTTGATATGATTTTTCGGTATGAGGATATAAACTGGGTAACTGGGGATGCAAGCGGTGGTTACAATGGTATTGGTGGTACTGTAGCCAGGGCAGGTTATTCTGCTGGAGACGGTGAACACTATTTTGAGCTCCCCATGTCCGGAAATGAAGCGGCTATGCTTGGATTAGAAGAGTTTCGTATTAGTAGTACTGATGAGGCAGGAGTTATTCGGCTGTCTACGGATAATGGAAACTTTGAAGGTATTGGTCTTGAAAATCATGATGATCTTTTGACTGGAGGTGATGGGTCTGAATATCTTGATGGCCGTAGCGGTAATGATGTTCTATTTGGTGAAGGAGGGGAAGATACCCTTGCCGGCGGAGATGGTGATGACTTCTTAGATGGCGGAAGTTGCGACGATCTCTTTTATCCAGGAAATGGTAATGATACAATTGTCGGAGGACAAGGATATGATGTTGTAAGTTTTGGTGTCGGATATAATGAAGCTCTGGTGCAGTTACAAGATGGTGTATTGGTGGTAAACGGTGAGGGAAGTGATCAATTATATGATGTAGAAAGGCTACAGTTCGATGATGTAGAGCTCGATCCAGAGACAGCCTTGACATTGCGGGATACAGAAGCGGAAGTGGTACGATTGTATTCGGGTGTATTTGATCGGCTACCTGATAATTCAGGATTGGAGTATTGGGTGGCGGATAGAGTTAGTCACGGTCACTCTATCCAAGAAGTTGCAGCTCTTTTTGCCGGTTCGGATGAATTTTCTGCTCGGTTTGGAGCAGAAGATAATCGAGAATTTATCAATTTACTTTATAACAATATTCTCAATCGCGATGCAGATGAGGCAGGTTTTGCATATTGGGAACAAGAGATTGCGCAAACCGGTGACCGGAGTGGCATGGTGGTTAGTTTTATAAATTCTGATGAATATATCGAAAACACAGAGGAGACAGTTAATACTGTATTGAGTACGGTACGTTTGGAAAACCTTTCTCTTGTGGGAACGGAAGATAGTGGAGGTATGTGTGTGTTTCCTGATACAGAAACCCCTAGTCAATTAATGGATGAAACAGAGATATTTGATCGACAGGGTGATGGTGACTTTGATCTCGGTGTTGTCAGAACATTGGCAGATTTTTCCAAAGCGGTTTATGATTTACAACCATGGGAACTCAGTAGTGAATATGATAATAGAAGCATAAATATGGTTAAGGCTAATGCTTCTGAAGCCCATGATTATGTTTTGTCACAGGGGTGGCAACCGGTAGATCTTAACCCTGAGATTGAAGACGGTCATGTAATTGCTTCAAGTGTTTTTGCGGATTATTCGGATGTGATAACTGCCAATAGAATGGAAAACGGTTTTTATACTAACGGTAATGCCGCAGCATTCGTCGCCCGTTCAGATGATGCTTTGGTTGTGGCGTTTCGGGGTACAAATGATAATAATAATGATGACAGCCCTGATGTAAGAGATTGGGTCGCAAAATCAAATCATTATGATTTACTTAAACCTTTGGTTGAGAAGATTGATGAATATGTCAGAGACGAAGGAATTGAAGATGTTTATGTAACAGGTCACAGTTTGGGAGGAGCTATGGCTTTGGCTTTTATGGATGAACATCAGGATGGTGATTATGGTGCGGAATATCACTCCTATACCTTTGCAGCTCCCGGATATGATGCTTTTGATATTACTGATGATGATGTACGTATTACTAATATTATGATGACAGATGATGTGGTGCCGAGACTTGGTGCTACGGAAGGTAAAGATATTGAGTTTACGGGGAAAAGTGATCAATTGTTTGAATATGTGACCAATCATGATATGGATTATTACCGTCTGGTTGTTGATACCGTAGATGCGGATCTCTGGAATAGGGTAGAAATGAGTTCAGGGGATTTGGATATTTTAATTGACGGTGAATATGAAGATGGTGGATATTTTGTCGTTGACGGTTATATGAGCGGTAGTAATCCGCCTGAATATATTGGAACCAGTGATTCTGTTTTAAAAGATGAAGATTTGTTGGAAGACTATGATATCATCTATGGTGGTAAAGGCAATGATGAAGTGTATGGGACGACAGATAATAACGAAGAGATTTTGATGGGGGCAGAGGGAAATGATAAACTTTATATTGGAAAAGGTGATACTGCAATCGGTGGTGTAGGTCGTGATGATTTTTATATTAAATTAACAGAGACACCTGTGATGATTGAAGACTTTGAATCAGGTGAAGATAGAATTATCGTAACGACTGCTGACGAGCCTGGTGCATTACAGGTAATAGATGAAAATCATTTCGTGTCATATGGTGATAATTACACTTCCATGGTAGAGACTTTTCCTGCCAATACCTATTTATATGATGTCTCAGATGGTACGTTAAAACTTGACATGAATGGCACGGAAGAAGGTGGACAAAGCTTATTGGCTGTTTTGTCTGGAGCACCGGAACTGAATTCAGATGATATTTTTGTAGCTTAACGTGATACGACGTTTTTACTGGGTGTTGGTTTTTGCAATTGGTATGGAGGGGGCCCCAAAAAAAAAGATCTATGCGGTAGGTGCTTATCGTGGGGCCCCTACACACTTATATATAGATATAAAAAGTGGAATGAAAGCCACAAAGTTTAATCTATTTATTAATTCACCGAATCATCCGGTCGTTTTATTGGTTGGGGCTTATGAGCCTGCTATTTGGACATTACATATTACACCTGGCACAGTTATTGATACAGTAGTGATAGGAGGATTTTATCGTCAGGTTATTACCGGTTTGCCTAAGAAAACAAAAATGATTGACTCAAAGGTGCTAAAAATTTCACATGGGAGATTTTATGTAGATAAAAAAAGATATAGAGGTGTAGATCAGGTTTCTTTTCATTTTTTCGGTCGACGTGTAGATCAACTTGTTACAGCTATAGACGGTAAAATTTATATCGGGAAAAAATTACCGATATATCATTATCATTCTTTAAGACAGCATCCGGATCTTTTTTTTTCAATTACAGAAAAAGTATCAAAAGAAAAAGCCGTATCTTCATATCGAAGCTTCTTTGAGAAGTTTTTTTCATGGGTTGGGTGGTGAGGTAATCTGTACTCCTAACCTTCTCTTCCAACACTTTGGTTGCTAAATTTCAACACCGTTTGAAGCGGTGTACACCCATTGTTTCTATACCCAAGGTGTCGGTAATCCCCCCGAAAACCCACCCTTCCCAAAAGATAGTGTCAAGAAAAGTTCGCAATTTCCTTCCCGGTTTTCATGATCAAGCAGCCCGTAGCTGTGCCTCGTAGATATTCATCACTTCTTGAAGCTTTTCAGGTTTGATATAGCTTCTTTCCACTTCCCAGTCCTCCGTATACTCCATCAGATAGGTGGCGATCAGTCTTAGGTAGGAAGTTTTGGAAGGGAAAATGGAGACGACGCTGGAGCGTCGCCGGATCTCTTTGTTAATGCGTTCGAGGACATTGGTCGAACCGATTCTGCGTTTGTCGATCTGAGGGAAATGATAGAACTGCAAAGCGTCTTCCAGGCCACTGTCGAGTACCTCGATCGCTTCGGGGAATTTTTTACCGAACTCTTCACGAATGGTTTGGGCGATCATCATCGCATCCTGTTTGCTCTCTTGCAGCCAGATCTGTTTGAGTCTGGCTCCAAAGCGCTCTTTGCTCTTTGGCGGTACATGGGCCAGGATATTGCGCATGAAATGGACTTTACACCGTTGCCAGGAGGAGCCGATGAATGTCTCCTTCAAGGCTTTTTGGATGCCAAAATGCGCATCGCTGATCAGCAGGGCGATATCCTCGACGCCTCGCGCTTTGAGCTTTTTGAAGAAGGCTCTCCACGTCTGTGCCGTTTCGGCCTTGAAAGGCTCGATAGCCAATACTTCCCGCCTCCCTTCCAGCGTAACGCCGTAGGCGATCATGATGGCGGTGGAGACGACACGCCATTCGGGGTTTCTGACCTTTTCGTACAATGCGTCGACCCAGACGAAGGGATAGGACTTTTCCAGCCTACGGTTGCGAAACGCCTCCACCTGCTCATCCAACCCCTTGTTGATCCGGGACACCTGGGAAGCCGACATATTCTCGATGCCCATCTGCTTGGCCAGGCGCTCAATCTTTCTAGTCGACACACCGTTGACGTAGGCCTCTTTGACCATCGAAATCAATGCCTGCTCGCTTCGGCGTTTCTCGGTAATGAAGAAAGGAATATAGCCTCCCTTACGGATCTTTGGAATCATAAGATACACCGTCCCCAATCTCGTATCGAACCGTCTGGGACGGTATCCGCTGAAATGGCTTTTGCGCGCACTGTTGTGCTCTCCTTTGGATGCGCCTATTTTCTGTTCCGCTTCGATTCGCATCAACTGATCCATCATCCATTTGAGCATGGATAGGAGTGGATCCTCCTCACCAACGAATCCGGTTAGAATTTCTCTGAAAATTCTGCTATCATTTTTCATGGATAGACTTCCTCTCTTTCTCTTTTTTCGCACCGGGAAGTCTATCTCAAAATTGCGAACTTAAGTGTACACTATCTGCTTATCATCGGCCAGGCTCCTTGAAAAACTGAAGCCATTGTAGCCGATACTTCGATCAATCTCACTGGTACATTTTATCGCGTCGTTTGACAGGAGCGGGGCAAGCCTAAAAACATCCGCTGTGACAATGGACCGGAGTATATCAGTCATGCCCTTCAGAGCTGGGCGGAGAAAAACGAAATCACTTTGCAGTACATACAGCCGGGCCATCCCCAACAGAATGCCTATATCGAACGTTATAACCGGACGGTACGGTATGACTGGCTCAATCAGCACCTCTTTAGCTCACTCGACGAAGTCAGAGAGTATGCAACCAAATGGCTTTGGGTGTATAATAACGAACGCCCTCATACGGCAATTGGTGGCATCCCGCCCAGGCAAAAGGTGGCCCGTGTGGCCTAGGCTCTACTTTTGGATGCGGTGGAAAATGGGAGGATTACCAGTGTATTTTAGATTTATTTTAAACGCATAAAAATAGAATCGAACCGCTGAATATTTGGTAGTGAGATATTACCTGCATAGTAATAAAGATCTACTAGAGATGTTAAAATTTTTGCTTGAGTGTTAATAATTGCAATGGCCGCATCATGCATATCCGCTTCTGCAAGGTATGCATCTGTCAGGCTACCCAAGCCATTTTTATAGGAGGAAACTGCTGTTTTAAAATAGGCTGAAGCCGCTTGATGTGCTACTTTTTGGGCTTGCAAAGTTTCTAACCCGTTTTGTATATCTTCCCAATCTTTTTCTATAGAAACTTGTATGCTGAGTCTGATATTCTGTAAATCTGCCAGAGCCGCTTCTTTCATTTCCATACCTTCATCTACTCTGTCAGAAACATAGCCTCCCTGGTAAAATGGAAAATTAAGATAAAGCATTGCCCTTGATTCATTGGTGCGTTGTATACTGTCGGTTGAGTCGGTATCACCGTAACTTAATTTGGCATCTAATGTGGGGTAACGCTCATATTTGCGTGTTTTAATATCGTTTTGTGCGATTTCAAGATAAGTCTGGTAAAGCTTGATTTGTGTGCTTTTTTTCATTGTATTTATAAGTGCCTGATAGTGAGTATTATTAAATAATTCTTTATTGGATAGAATTGAGAATTGTTTAGTATAGATTTTGGAAGGGATAGTATGTAATCCTGTTAGTAATTTAAGTTGATGTTTACGATTTTGAAGGTATTGGTTAATTTGTGCCAAATCACTTTTTGCCTGCATCCATTTTTGCTTGGCTTGTAATAGTTCAGGATTGCTGGAAAAGTGAAGCTTGTACTTTACTTTAATAGTTTTATAAGCCTGCGCAAAAATTTCGACCTTTTTTTGATTGAGTTTTTGTATCTCCTGCAAACGACTTAATTCAATAACTGTTTGAACTATTTGTGTAAGAAGTTTGGCTTTTTCATCTTCTTCCTGTATTGCGGTGGCTTTTTTGCGTAATTTGGCATCATCTATACGATTCCAGTCGACAAGCCGTACGATAGGCTGGGTTAGTGAAACGGTGTATTGTGTGATGGTGTCTTCATAGACTACTTTTTTTTCTGGGTAATCATAATCGTATTTGTCATAACCAAAGTTAGCATCAATGGAAAGCCGAGGTTTGTAACGATCTATTGCTTGTTGATAGGCGTATTCACCGGCTAATGTACGGTGATGGGCAGCACGAATTTTTGGATGGTGTTGTAATGCTGATTTGCAAAGTTGTTGGAGTGTTTCCGGTACCGATGCAGATGTCCATGTAGTAAAAAGTGTGATGCTAAGTATTAAAAATCTAGTTGGCATGGAATGCTCCACGGAAAAGCTGTTCAATTGGAAGAAGAATATAGCTCATGAAAGAGCGTTTTCCCGCTTTGATTGCGGCTGAAATCGGCATACCCGGAACAATTTTAAAACCATTTGTCTGAATGGCTTTTTCTCCTTTGGGAGTAATTTCAATCAGTATTTTGTAGAAAGGGGTTTTTTGGCCTTCGGGTATAATAGTGTCAGCAGATATATAAATTATTTTTCCTTCGACTGGGACACTAGAAGGATCAACATAAGATGGGAAGTGTATATCAGCCAGTTGACCTGAGTGGATTTTGTCAATATCAGTAGGTTCAACATAAGCTTCGAGTAAAATACTTCCTTTGTTTGGAACAATAGCGGCAATCGGTTTATGAGGCGTTACGACTTCACCGATGCTATGGATTTTCATATCAGTTACGATTCCTTCGTCAGGTGCTCGTACAGTTGAATTTTTTACTTCATTTTGCAATGCGGCAATTTTTTCTTTGATTTCAGATAAATGAATAGTAATATCTTTAAGTTTATGTCTGGCCTCATTAACAAATTGGTTTTGTACCAATGCAATTTGATTTTTATTGGCTATAACAGTGGCTTTGTTTTCTTTAATTTGGGATTGAGCCTGGGTGATTTCAGATCGAATGTCCTCAATTCGTCTTTCACGATCAAGAAGTTTTAGCTCATCGGTCATATTTTGATCAAAAAGCTGTTTCCACTTTTTGAGTTCTTTCTGATAAGAGTTCAACAGCTTTTGGTTGGATGCAATTTTCAATTGTAGTGCTTCGTTTTGAAGATATAGGATTTTGTTTTTATCTTGAAGCTGTTGAATTTTTAGATTTCGCTGATGGATATCACTTTGATAAATTGCTTGTTCTTTCTGTAATAGCTTGGGTGCATTTTGAGGTTGAAAAAGGGTTGAAAAGACAGATTTAAAATCGGGTTTGCGGTTGTAAGCTTCTGCTTCCAACCGAGCTTTTTGCATTTTCAGTTCATCAGCTTGGGCCATGGAACCGGTAAGTTGTGTTTGTGCAGTAACACTGTCAAGTTTAAGAAGAGGGTCTCCTGTTTTTACGTGATCACCTTCTTTGACATAAAGTTTGGTTACCAATCCTCCACGTGGATGTTGTACGATTTTTTTATAACCTTTTGAGATAACAATTCCATTGGCAGGTACGGTTGTTTCTATATCAACAAAAATTGCCCAACTTCCAAAAATACCGAAAATCAGAAGTATAGTGAACCACCCTAGTCGATGGGGTTTTTCATTGTGGAGAAGTTCTTGAATAACATTTTCTTCAGAAGATGAATTTTGTTTCATTACTGGTTGCTCGCTTTTTTTGAAAGATCTTTGTTCTGTTGAGTTACATTTTGAGTTAACGCTTGAAGTATTTGTTCTTTCGGTCCAAAAAGAGAGAGCTTGCCATCTTGAATAAGTGCGATTTTATCTGCCAAAGAGAGAATGCTACGTTTGTGTGTAATAAAAACAATGGTTGACCCGTTCTGCTTAAGTTTTTGTAAAGCAAGCATTAGGGCATATTCACCTGCGTCGTCAAGGTTTGAGTTTGGCTCATCCAGTACTATGATTTTTGGATTGCCGTATACAGCACGTGCCAGTCCGATTCTTTGCTTTTGTCCTCCTGAAAGGTTGGCTCCTCCAGGTCCTACACGGGTTTCATAACCGTTGGGAAGTTTGAGAATTAGCTCATGTGTGCCGGAAATTTTTGCCGCCTCAATAATTTTTGCCGGGTTGTCTTCACGAAATCTCGCAATATTTTCTGCGATTGTTCCTTCAAACAGTTCAATATCTTGAGGCAGGTAACCTATGTGATGTCCAAGCTCATCTCTATTGTATTGTCGAATATCTGCTTGATCAATACGAACGAATCCTGATGTAATTGGCCAGACTCCCACCATTGCTTTTGCAACGGTTGATTTGCCGGCGGCACTGGGACCGATGATGCCAATGGTTTCTCCAGGTTCAATAGAGAAACTTATTCCTTTTAGAACCGGTTTTTTGGCCAAAGGAGGTATGACGACAACCTGTTCAAATGTAATAGAACCTTGAGGATTGGGCAAGGAAAGTTTTTTCTGTTCGGCTTCAAATTCATTGAGCAGTTCTTGAAGTTTTCTATAAGAGATACGGGCGGCGGAAAAGTTTTTCCATGTGGCAACCAATTGAGAAATAGGTGCCAGTGCCCGTCCAAGTAATACAGCTCCGGCAATAATCATACCGGGTGATATGTCGCCGCGGATTGCCAATAAAGCTCCGACGCCATACATCAAAGAAGATGAGAGCATACGAAATGATTTGGTTGCATTGGAATAAGCAGAGGCAGTATTACTGGCTTCTGTATGGGTTTTAATAAATTCATAATGTTTTTCCATCCATCTTTTAAAAAGGGCACGTCTCATTCCCATTGCTTCAACTACTTCAACATTACGAACAGCATTGGAAAAATATCCTAATGATTTTTGTAACATAGAGTTTGAGTGTTCAAGGCCTTTCCGTGTGGCTTTTTCATTTAAAATAGTTAGAATTATAATGATTGCGGTAGCTGTTAATCCATACCATCCGTAAACAGCATCGAAAGTGAACATCAAACCGATATAAATGGGAAACCAAGGTGCATCAAAGAAAGCAAAAGCGGCAGGACCGGTTAAAAAAGTTTTAATTGTGTTGAAATCACGGAGAGGTTGGGCATCTGCTTTACCAGGGTATTTGGCCGCCAAATCAAAAGCGGCATAGAAGATCCGTTTATTCAAAGCGGCATCAAGTTGGTTGCTTACATGGATCATAACACGTGAACGAACGTATTCCAAAATAGCACCACCAATAAAAAAGACAAGGATGACCAAAGTGACAATGTAAAGGGTGTCCAGTCCTTTAGCCGGCATGACAACATCATAGACTGCCAACATATAAATAGGTGCCGCCAACATCAAAATATTGATAAAAAAACTATATATGCCAATATGGATAAAACTTGAGCGTACTTTTTTCAAGGCTGATTCTAAGTCATTGGTAGTATTTTTTGAAGAAAATACGGGAGAGGTTTTGGTATTCATTTTATTTATCCAATGTTTGTATCATTTAAAATCAGAAAAGCAGTATTGTGAAGCATTTGCTTTGGTTCGGTGCATTATAGCATAACTTCATAATTGAAGCCTTTATTTTTAGAGTTTTATTGTTTTTTTTCAGATAATAATTTTTCGAATTGATCATTTTTTCAGGAATTTGCGGTTTTCCGGGTTGCTTAAAAAGCTCTCCAATGAGTTTTTAAGCCCGTTTTGTTTCTCTTGGCCGGTTGTGTGATCGGGTGAAAAGGGGCGGGCCATATTGAGCAAAATGGGGGTCTCTTCCACCGTCAACTGCAAAATCGCCAGAATAGGCATGGATACAACGCTTCCAAAATTTTGCGGGCCGAACCCCGCCTCAAACGAGAGGGTGTGCCCGTCATACTCAAAACTCTCCAGCGTATAGCCGGCAATCATGAAAAGGGTCACTTCCCGTAACCCCTGCGCGATCTCATCGGGTAGCGGTGGGTCAAAAGTGACATACTCAAGGTTGCAGAGCAGGCCGAAAGGCTGGTCATAAGCCAGAAGGTAGTCAAAAACCTCCTTGATATGAACCTCCATCATCTCCTGAAAACGCGGCTCCTTGATCATGTCAATCAGCATCGTACCCTCTTTTTTTACCCAATTTTACCATGTTTGACCACCAAAAAACCGATCATGGCGTTCATGAGCGCGAAATAGCGAAAACGGGGGAGCGCTTTGGGGGTAATATCCATAGGGGTCAAAAAGCCGGAAGCGAGCAGTCTGGCCCTGACGGTGCCGGGAAGCAGAGGGGTTTGGGGGGTGAACCAGCGGCCGTCGCGGTAAAAGGCGATGTTGGCGACGGTGGTGTCGGTCAGCAGGCCGTCGCGCACGATCAGCACGTCGTCGGCTTCTGCGCGCTTGGCAAAGAGCGCGTCAAGGGCGGAGCGGTCGGCATATTTGTATCGGTAGTCGGGGTCGGCGTGAACCAGGCGCAGACGGCGCAGGGGCCTGGGGGTGTAGGGATGGTAGGTGACGGTGGCGGTATCGGCGTCGTAAAGAATGCGGGCGCGAAGCAGGGGGGCGTCGGCGGGCGGTTGAAGCAGGTCGCGCAGGCTGACGGGGGACGGGTTGTCAAAGTGGGCCTGGCGGGTTTGATCAAAACGGCGCTGGTGCCACGCCAGCCGCAAGGGGTGACCCCGTTTGACGCAGACTGTCTCCAAAAACCTCACGCAAAGAGCTCCGTGCTCAGGTAGCGCTCTCCCGTGTCGCACAAAACCGTGACGATCCGTTTGCCTCGGTTTTGGGGACGCCGGGCGATTCGCATGGCCGCCGAGACGTTGGCGCCGCTGGAGATGCCCACCAGCAAGCCCTCCGTTTGGGCGAGTCTGCGGGCGGTTTGCATGGCTTCCCGGTCGGAAACGGTGACCACTTCGCCAAAGAGGGCGGTGTCCAATATTTTGGGCACGAATCCCGCCCCGATCCCCTGGATGGCGTGGGGGCCGGCCCGGCCGCCGGAAAGAACCGGGGAGCGGCTCGGCTCAACGGCCACAACCTGAAGGTCGGGCAGACGCTCTTTGAGATAGCGTCCCGTGCCGGTCAATGTGCCGCCGGTGCCGACGGCTGAGACGAAAATATCCACCTTGCCCCCGCACGCTTCGTAAATCTCCGGCCCGGTGGTCTCATAGTGGGCTTGGGGGTTGTCGGGGTTTTCAAACTGTTGCAAAACCATCGCCCCCGCGATCTCTTTGCTCAGCGCCTCGGCTTTGGCGATGGCGCCGGCCATCCCCTCTTTGGCGGGGGTGAGCACCAGCCTGGCGCCGTAGGCGGCCAGCAGTCGGCGCCGCTCCAGGCTCATCGATTCGGGCATGGTCAAAACAAGGTTGAGCCCAAGACGGGCGCAGACGAGAGCCAGCCCCACGCCCGTGTTGCCGCTGGTGGGCTCAATGATCGTCCCGCCGGGGGCGATCTCTTTTCTATCAAGCGCTTCCAAAACCATCTTTTTGGCAATGCGGTCCTTGACGGATCCGCCCGGGTTCATAAACTCGCACTTGGCCACAATCTCCGCGCCGCTCTCATCAGACGCGAATCCCAGCCGTACCAGCGGGGTGGCGCCGATAAGGTCGGTCACAGTGTCGGCAATTTGCATGACGTTTTCCTTTTTGTTATGACAACGAAAGAGTATTATACACGACCCCGCTATTTTTCCCTCGGCACGATCACATCCGTGCCGGGGCCGTTGGTGACGTGAAAGATGACGGTGCCGTGGCGGTCGGCCTGCAGTTGGAGCAGAAGCCTTTGGAGGGTTGACTGGGTCGAGGGGGTAAACCAGGCGTTGTTGCTCATGGCCGCCATCAGTCGGGGATTGCCGGCAAAGAGGCGGTCGCTGGTGGCTTCGTAGCAGATGGCGTTACGCCAGGTGTAACCCGCCATCGAAAAATCGCTGGGGGATTTGGCAGAGGCGTAATCTTTGGCGCCGTCGAAGAAGAGGGTGTTGATCCACCGGCTCATCCACAAAGGCAGGGGCGAGGCCTCACCGAAGGGAACGGGAACGACTTTGTGCATGACCCGCATTTTTTTGTTTTGAAAGAGGTAGGCGGAGTTGTAAGGGTTGCGGTCGTAAAAGAGCGCGCCGGTAAGGATGGTGATCTTGGCGCTTAGATCAAGCAGGGTGCGGGTTAGCTCCATGTCGCGGTTGAGGTAGAGGGGAAAGGCGCTTTCAGGCAGGATGACCGCCTTTTTGCCCGCATGGATCGCCTGCTTGATCTTTGCCAGGTTGTTTTGGATAATAAGCCCCCGGTAGCGGGGGCTCCATTTAAGATCCTGCGGCAGGCGGGTGGGGGCCAAAAAGAGGTTTTGGCGCAGGTCGGCCAGTTGGGCGGGCGAAAGGTGTTGCGGGGGGCGGTAGAGGGCGAAAAAGAGGCCAAAAAGGGCCAGAAAACGGGCTTTGTGTTTGCATGAAAGAACGATCGTTAATACTGCCAGTATCACCCAAAACTGCCACAACCGCTCGCCAAAGGGCGTATGGACAAAGAGCAGGGCGGGGCGGAACCAGTCAAAACCGAAAGGGTGGATATACTCCATCACTCCGATCGCGACGGCCCGTAACGCCGGGTGAGGAAGCAGGCCGACAGCGCCAAAGAGCACGCCGTAGACCAGGCCGACGGCCGGGATGACCAACGGGATCATCCATGTCAGGTCGTAGTAGCGGAAACTGAGCCCGATCCACCAGAACCAGAAGATACCCGTCAACAGGCCGCTCCAAAAGAGGGCCGTTTTGGGCAGTTTAAGCCAAAAAAGCAGGGACAAAAGTCCCAAAAGCGCCTGAAAGTAGGGAAAAACAAACCCAAAACGGTACAGATAGATAAAAGCCGAGGCGCTAAGGGCCGAGAGAAAGCCCAAACTAATGGCGGAAGTGGTAAAATAACCCGATAAAAATCTCATTGAATAAGGAAATCCTATGCAACCTGCCGCAGCTCAGGGTGGAGTATTGGCTTCGCTCTTTCCGCTTCTGATTCTCTTTGCCATCTTCTACTTTCTCGTGATTCGCCCGCAACAACAGCAGGCCAAGAAACACAAGGAGATGGTGGCTTCTTTGAAAAAGGGCGACAAAATCGTCACCACCGGCGGTTTGATCGCCGAGGTGGTCAAGCCTGAGGAGGATTTTATCAAAGTCAAGCTTAACGACGATTGCGTGGTCAAGCTGGTTCCTGATTATGTCGCCAGAAAGCTTGAGGATGAAGCTTAATTACCGGGTTGTCATCTTCTTGTTGGCGGCCCTTTTCGGGCTGGGGCTGTCGGCGCCTTCGCTGTTGGGCATCAAGGGGCCCAAAATCACGTTGGGCCTTGACTTGCAGGGCGGCCTGCATATGCTTCTTGGCGTCGATACCGACGAGGCGATTCGCTCAAAAGTCAAATCCATCGCCTCTTCCATCAAGTACGCGGCCGATGACGAGGAGTTGATTGTCGACGAGTTCAAGGTAGAGAAAAACGGGGTCTCCTTTGAGCTTCTGGACAAAGATGACGTGCCCAAAATGGATGCCATCTTAAAAAAGATTCCCGGCGTGGCCGTCGAGAAAGAGGGGTTGAAGTACCGTGTGACGTTGACACCCAAAGAGATCGAGTCGGTCAAGCAGTACGCCATTACCCAGGCGGTTGATACCATCCGAAACCGTCTTGACCAGTTTGGCCTGGCCGAGCCGACGGTAGCCAAACAGGGCAAAGACAAGATTTTGGTGGAGGTTCCCGGTGTCAAGACGCCCGAGCAGGAACAGAGGATTCGAGAACTCATCGCCAAGGCGGCCCACCTGCAGTTGATGGCCGTAGACGAAGAGCGTGCCGGCCGGGTCTATCAGATGACGCCCGCCGAGGCGGCCCGTTACGGCGACGTGATTTTACAAGACGCCCAGGATCCCAACCGCAAATACCTGGTCAAAGAGATCCCCATCCTCGACGGCTCCATGCTGACCGATGCCAGGGTGGCCTTTGACAGAAACAACCAGCCGGTGATCAACTTTACCCTTGATTCCCAGGGGGCAAGGATCTTTGGTGATTTTACCGGCAAAAACGTGGGCAAACGGCTGGCGGTGGTGCTGGATAACAAGGTCTACTCCGCGCCTGTGATTCGTGAGAGAATCGGCGGCGGAAGCGGGCAGATTTCGGGGGGATTTAGCGTTAAAGAGGCCCATGACGTGGCCATTGCCCTGCGCTCCGGCGCCCTGCTGGCCCCCGTCTTTATGGAAGAGAAGCGCAGTGTGGGGCCGAGCCTGGGGGCCGATAGCATCAAGGCCTCCATGATCGCGCTGATTACCGGCTTTTTGGCGGTGGTTGTTTTTATGGTGCTCTACTACGGTATGGCCGGGGTGATCGCCGACGTGGCGCTGGTGGTGAACCTCTTTTTGATTCTGGCGGTGATGGCGCTTTTTGGCGCCACGCTCACACTGCCCGGTATGGCGGGGATCGTGTTGACGGTGGGAATGGCGGTGGACGCCAACGTCATTATCAACGAACGGATCAGGGAACTGCTGTATGAGGGCAAAAGCGTGGCCAAGGCGATTGAGCAGGGTTACGCCAACGCCTTTAGTGCCATTTTGGACGCCAATATCACCACCCTCATTGCCGCCGTGGTGCTCTATGCCTACGGCACCGGCCCCATCAAGGGATTTGCCATTACCATGAGCATCGGTATTTTGGCGTCTATGCTCACGGCCATTCTGGGCACCCACGGCATCTGGCAGATGGTGGAGCAAAAGATTGACAAAAAGAGCCTGGGCAAGTGGTTCGGCATCAAGTTGGCGGGAGGTAAAAAATGATTTTACAAATCGAAAGCAAAGCGCCGAAGGCGCGCCGGGCCCGCTGCCGAAGCGAACTTAGTGGGAGAAGCGATCAGTCGGTGAGAACTGCTTCTCACCGACCGCTACGCACGACGATTGCCATGTGCGAAGCACGGCAAGACGTCCGGATGGGCGTAGGGCCGGAAGCTTGGCTTTCGGCCCGTGTCCCGACGAAGGAGGGGATCTAAATGGAACTATTTAAATACAAAAAACCGATCCCCCTGATGGCCAAGGCCAAGCTCTTTTTCACCGTTTCGGTGATCGCCGTGCTGGCTTCTTGGGCGCTTATTATGTTCAAAGGTTTTAACTACGGCATCGACTTTGCCGGCGGGACGCTGGTGCAGGTCAAATACGAGGGCAAAGCGCCCCTGCCAAAGGTGCGTGAGGCCATTAAACACTCCAAGGTTTTCGAGGGGGCGTCGGTCAACTATTTCGGCAGTGAGGATGAGATTATTATTAAGGTGCGCACCAGCTCCAAACAGCTTGGCACCGATATTGGCGACGAGGCGCGCCAACTGCTCAAAAATACCGGCAAATTCGAGGTGCGGCGGGTCGATATGGTGGGCCCCAAGGTGGGTAACGAGCTCAGAGAAAAGGGGCTGATGGCGCTGGTGCTCTCGATTGCGGGTATTTTGCTCTATGTCAGTTTCCGGTTTGAGTGGCGTTTCGCGGTGGCGTCGGTGATGGCGCTGGTGCACGACGTCTCCATCGCCATGGGGGCCATTGTGCTCTTTAACGTGGAAGTCAACCTGGACATCCTGGCCGCCCTGCTTACGATTTTGGGTTACTCGCTCAACGACACCATTATCGTTTTTGACCGGATCAGGGAGGGGCTTACCAGCGTACGAAGCCCCAAACTGGCCGATATTATCGACGAGTCGGTGACCCGTACGCTCTCGCGTACCACGCTGACGTCGCTGACCACCTTCTTTGTGGTCTTGACCCTTTTCCTGATGGGCGGCGAGATTATCCACGGGTTCAGCTTTACCCTTTTGGTGGGTATCGTGGTGGGAACCTACAGCTCCATCTTCATCGCGTCGCCGCTTTTGATGATGATGGGCTTTGACGTGCAAAAATACCGCCAGAAACTGGCCGAGAAGAAAAAACGCGAAGCCGAAAAAGAGAAACTTCGCGCCATGTACGAACAAGGTACGGTTTGACGGGCTTTGGCCCGGCAAACCTCAGGTAAAAGATAAAAAGTAAAAGGTTTGGATGGCGCTTCGCGCCTTTCCATGAAATGTGTCCGCCGAAGGCGGGAGATCGAAACCTTTTACTTTTTACCTTTAACCTTTTATCTAAAAAGAGTATAACCCATGAAATATATCCCTTCTGACATTGAAGCCAAGTGGCAAAAGTATTGGGACGAGCAAAAGAGTTTTGAGCCCGAAAGCGGGCACGAGAAGCCCAAGAAGTATATTCTTAGTATGTTTCCCTATCCCAGCGGGCGGATTCACATGGGGCACGTGCGCAACTACGCCATCGGCGACGCGCTGGCGCGTTATTGGCGCAAGCGGGGCGTCAACGTTTTGCACCCCATCGGCTGGGACAGTTTTGGGATGCCCGCCGAAAACGCTGCCATCAAGCACAAGCTTCATCCCAAGAAGTGGACCTACGACAACATCGCCTATATGCGCAAAGAGCTCTCAGCCTTGGGCCTTAGCTTTTCCAGGAGTCGGGAGTTTGCCACCTCCGATCCCCTGTATACCCGTTGGGAGCAGAAGTTTTTGATTGAGCTGTACGAAAAGGGTCTGCTCTACCGGGAGTCCACCAAGGTCAACTGGTGCGAGAGTTGTCATACGGTGTTGGCCAACGAGCAGGTTGAGGAGGGGCACTGCTGGCGGTGTGATAGTGAAGTGATCCAAAAAGAGATGCCCGGCTACTACCTGGATATTCTTAGCTACGCCGACGAACTGCTGGAGGATCTAAAAAAGCTGGAGGGCAAGTGGCCCCAGCAGGTGCTGACGATGCAGAGCAACTGGATCGGCAGATCCCAGGGGTTGGCCTTTACGTTTGAGCTAAGCGAAGAGAGCCGGGCGAAGCTGGGCGGCGCTTTTGATGGGTTTGAGGTCTTTACCACCCGTCCCGATACGATCTTTGGCGTCACCTACGCCGCTTTGGCGCCCGAGCATCCGATTGTCAAAGCGCTGATTGAAAAAGGGGCGCTGGATGAGGAGATGGCCAAGCGAATCATCGCTATCGCCAACATGAGCGAGGTGGAGCGGGCGAAGCAGGAGAAGGAGGGGTACCCTCTGGGGATCGAGGCGATCCATCCGCTTACCGGCCAAAAGGTGCCGGTGTGGACCGCCAACTTCGTGTTGGCAAGCTACGGTAGCGGCGCCGTGATGGCGGTGCCGGCGCATGATACGCGCGACTATGAGTTTGCGACCAAATACGACTTGCCGATCAAACGGGTGATCGAGGGGGGTGATCTGCCCTATACCGAGCCCGGCGTATTGGTGGACAGCGGCGAATTTAGCGGCATGAAGAGCGGGGAGGCGAAAAAGGCCATCATTGAAAAGATGGAGGCGCTGGGCAAAGGAGAGGGGCGTGTGAACTACCGCCTGCGCAACTGGGGTATTAGCAGACAGCGCTACTGGGGGGCGCCTATTCCCTTTATTCACTGCCCCGAATGCGGTTTGGTACCGGAATGTGAGGAGAACCTGCCCGTTACCCT